>Ga0209589_1004906_pt1 | contig 22930 bp, 7 predicted proteins | sample CowpeawhiteBW_FD_187525 | JGI IMG/M metagenome (GOLD analysis project Ga0209589, IMG submission 187525) | Root nodule microbial communities of legume samples collected from California USA - Cow pea white BW (SPAdes) (version 2) | ecosystem: Host-associated > Plants > Roots > Nodule | place: USA...
TATATTTATTTATATGTTATATATATATATATATATATTTTTTTTTTTTTATCTTTAGTCATTTCAACTATTGTTTCCTAGTCTCTTTATAATTATTTTTTTCAACTCGTTTTTGTTTTGATTTTTTTTAATCTAATGGCATCTTTATTCTAGTGTTCAACCATAGGTTTGTTTCGAAGTCTGTTGATATTGTATATGGATTTTCACTATATTTCATTTTTTGTTTTCTCATCCTCCTTCTACCATAAAAATCATATATTATATTAACTACAAAACTATATCGTTTAACATTAACACAACAACACATAAAACAACTATGCATAGTGATAAGGTAATATAACATCTATGTCATTGATTAATGGAAAAATTAAGCAGTAAAAAATCAATTAAAAAATATTAATTTTTTAACATTCAATAAATAAAATTTTTTTAACCAAAACTCGATTAAAAATATCAGAAAAACTTAAAACTTAATTAATCTTATTATATTTAACGTAATAACAAATGTATAAGTGTGATCGGTAAAATCAAATAAACTGATTCCTAATTTATTCGATTGGTTTATAAATTTTTGTTAAACAAAATAAAAGTGTTTGATAATTTCAAAATAGGTATATAATGAAATTGTAACTTATAAGATACTAGTTACTTTAAGGAGGTTTTTATAGTAGTTTTGCAACTTATTTAATTTTTTCTATTATTATTTTTTATATTCTATTAGTGTAATATACTATTATGTTTTCTTCTTATTGGAGTGAGATAAAAAGAGAAAGAAAAGAAAAGGAAAAGAGTGAAAAGTAAGATGATTTTAATTCAGAAGAAGTGAATACAAATGAGTGAAAATTTTACAAAAGATTTAATTGACATAAGGTTAAAAAATTTGATAATTGAGTAAGATCATACATGACTCGAATACCTTTCATTTTATTTAAATAAGAATGAGTATAAAGTAATAATAAAGATGACTAATTATAAAAATTTACTTTATAGGATTTTAAATAGCGTTAAAAAATTATTTAAACATTGTAACTTAATATATTTAAATAAGTAATAGAGAATAATGTCAAAAGCATTTTCCAAAATAATTAATAGGTAAAACAACTTGAATATTATGTTTTGTAGCTATAATAACTAATATTTGTCAAAGGAGGATTTATTTATAAATTATGAAAAATGAGAGGAAGAAAAATGTTATAGAAACAGGACAACATTTTAAAAAATTAATGATAAAATAAAAGAGTATTTATTCACATGTCCTAAAATTCAAAATGTTAATTTCCTTAGTTTTTTTCAATTAACAAAATGTAATAAATATTTTTATTTTTAAATTAATTTATAATGAAATTAATATTATCAAAATTACTTTTCATGTTTTTTAAAAGTTGAGATATGTTAAAGAAAAAAAATATATGAGTATAATATATAATAACTTAAATAAATTATGAGTATTTTAAGGGAGATTAGTATAATTTTTAATTAAACGATCATGGTCAAAACTGCACTAAGAAAATGATTTTTTTAAGTAAAAAAAAAAACATAAAGGAGTAGTTGATTACATTCACTCTTTTTTGTTGTTGTTGTTGTCAAAATAAAAAAATAAAATAAAATAATTTTGTCAAAGAGGGTGAGTAGAACTGAAGAAATATAGGCACCAATTGCAAGATGATTCATTAGTCTAATTCAACTCACTGAACCATGAACTCTCTATCACTCTTTGCCATCCTCTGCTTAATTTCGGTGCAATCCATCGCCATCTCTGCGAACTCCGCCGCGTATCCTTCCATCCCCGGCGCGGACGCTAAAGATGGGTGCCCCCTCCGCGGGGAGAGCCGCGACGCTCTGATTCCTCCGCGGCGAGAAGTGTACGACAACGGGCGAGTCTTCGACATCAGCCACAGGTACGTGCCTGAGTTGCCGGTTTGGGAGTCGACGGAGGGGCTCGGGCAAGACTTTCTCTGGCTTACAACTAGCATTAAGAATGGGTCGCGCGCTAACAACTCCAAATTCAAGCTCGGTGCTCACACCGGCACTCATGTCGACGCGCCCGGTCACTTTTACGACCATTACTATGACGCCGGCTTTGATGTTGACTCGCTCGACCTAACACTGCTCAACGGTAGCGTGTCGATCCTCTCCCTGTCCCTGTAACTTTTATCATTTGTCAATTATTGTTAATTTGCTGTTGTTCTCCTTTGGTTGGTTTCGTTTTTTCAAATACTGTGTTTGTTGATTACCTAGAAGTTTTAGGTGCGGACAACTAATACACTGCTTGTTCTGTTAATAGGCCTTGCACTTTTGATTGATACTCCACGGGATAAAAACATAACGGGTAAATGTTACTAATGATCCATTTTGGTTTTTCTGCCTTTTTTTTTGTTTTATTGAACTCCTGCATCCTGCATTCTGTGTATTGAATTGGTTGGGATATTTTTTTTTTCTGATTAACTCAGCAATTTCTTGTACACACGAAATCTTGTTTTTATGAACTTTTTCATAAACATTTGTGGTAGACAAATATAAACTAGTAAAACAACTTCGAACTTTTTTCATGCTAAAATAAACTTATGCACCTTAGTTCCTGGATAAGTTAGATGAAATAAATTTTACACGCAGAAGTTTTTTGCTCATTTCATTTCATCTTCTTTTATTCTTATAAATACTGTAAGGAAGTTTAGTCATACAAAGTCTTAACGCCAGACTTTCCTACACAGTAAATTTGTTGGAATGTTGTACCTGCCTTAGCCTGAAGTTGTACTTTCCTACACAGTTATAAAATGCAAGCTTATCCTTGTCATCATTTGTCACGTTTAATTGAAGCATTACAAAATTTCTCCTTTTTCTAGCTGAGGTTATGAAGTCCTTGAATATCCCTAAAGGTGTGCGTCGCGTGCTTTTCAGAACTTTAAATACCGACAGGTGAGTTCTATAAGTTACATGTATCATAACTACTGTGAGATTATTTTCTTGTTGTTAATTTAATAAAGTTTCTTCAGACTTGCTTTTAAAGTGTTTCTCTGACGCGGCTTCATAGCTCTCGCATATGCACGAAATAGCTTGTTTTGTGCGTCGTTTTTTTCAGATTATTGCACTATTTATATTGAAAATTATCTCTGTGATTTTAACTTGCAATGTTATGAAAAACGAGTTCTAAGAAGGAAATTATATGTTGTTAATCCTGAAGTTACATTGGCTCTGATAGTTTTGAAAATGGAGGGAACAACAATTTTATTTTACATGTTGCACTGCAATCATTTACGACTTCAGTCTTTTGGTACCTTTTTTTATGTTCAAATTCAATTTTTGGTTGCTCCTTTATCGTCATTGTTGGGTGGCCGTGGATCTAATATGTTGACCTATACACAGGTATTTCCTTAATTGTAGTTTCCTTCAATTTATGTGTATGATCTGCTATGAATAGGGTATTAGTATTTAGAGAATGGAGAGGAAGTGGCCGGTAGCTGGAAGTAATAAGAATCACTAATTACCGGTGATGCATAATGACTTATTGACTCCTAATGGGAATTTGAAAAACTGTAAAGTGAAAACGGATTTCATGGCTATTTATGTTAAGAATTTTTGTAAGTTACTATGAACTGTAAATTAGAATTACGAAGGAACACCATACCAACTTTTATATGGTTTCTATGGAGGACTATGGAGAAAATGCAAGGCATGCGAAGGTTTTTAATAATATGAATTTAATTAAAATGTTTATAGTTAGTGCCTACCTCCCCTTTCTGTATACCCACACACATTTAAGTTTTTTTTTTTTTTTTTTGTTTATTTGATCATGTATTTAATCTTGATGATTAATAAATAGTAATATAATTTTAGCCTGAAATTCAACATTTTGCTTAAACTATATACTGATTTGTAGCTTTTAGTTAGAAACTACATGAGTTAATCACTGCTGAATTGTTAGGCGACTCATGTTTAAGAAAGAATTTGATACAAGCTATGTGGGATTCAAGGAGGATGGTGCAAAATGGCTAATACAGAACACTGACATCAAACTTGTAGGTGAGAGATATTGATGACTTCTTAAGATTTAGGCTACTTATTCCCTGCCTAAAGCATTTCCTCTGACTCTTGCTCCACTCATGACTGGTCCCAAGTCTGCATTTTTATTTTCCTCTTATAAATAAATATTCTAATTGCTTCTAATAAAGTGTAGTCATTTAGTTATATAGGTTTCCTTGTCACATTTTTTAACTTACTTTTTGTTCTAGTCATTTCTTTTGTCTTGACTATATCTTACTCTTTGTCAACTCAGATAACGTCCATTTTTAAGCATACATTTTATCTTTTTACTGTCTTTACGAGTGCATGGTAGTTATTAGTATTTATTTGCAATTTAGGAATGAATCAAGATGAGTTGATGTCACTCTATTCCATTCTTTGTGGTTATGAATTAATAAATAGCTGCAAACGCCCAAGGTTCAAAGTGCATATGATTATTTTGTGTTTCTGACACCACTCACTTCTTTAAATTTCACTTGTGAACTGTTTATTCGATCAGCTTTTTCTATATCTTGGTGGTTGTTTTGAGACCAATCTATTATAAATTCATTGCGCCTTGATTGGTTCGTTCAGATGTCAGTTGTACTTGTATTCCTCATATCAAGCTAGTTACAGAAAACATTCTCTGTTGTGGTATCATCACTCTGTCCATAACTTGGCCAACCAAGAGCCCTTTTTTTCATAGAAAAGTTATTTCCTTCTGATCTCTTCAACTTCTGCATTACCTTGAACTATATTCGTTGAGGTTACATTATGTACATAACCGGTTTTTGTCCCACTGAACTAAAGATTGGATTTGGTTGGTTTGATAAAACATTTTCTGTTTTCATTTGTAGAAGATGCCACCTTATTTTTCACTGTATTTCATATTTACAAAAGTTATACCAAAAACAGTGAAAACAACTTATTTTATTTATATTTTATGCAAATGGCAGGAATTGATTACTTATCTGCTGCTGCTTATGATCACTCGGTTGAATCTCATCTTGCTTTTCTGGCAAGCAGGGTAAGAAATTCTCTGCCTCATGGTTGAAATTTATGCACCCATTACTCCTTATTAATAACAAGCTACTCATTTTCCTCACTATCGTGTTGAAAAAAACTAGAAAACTACAAATAAGATCTAGACTCTAAATATGTTGATTAGTGCCTAACATTGGGATAATTTTCCTCGTTAAATTTTTGTACTTGTATTGGTAACGGTGTGTTAGATTGGATGTCTAAACTCTGATTTTGATACTCTTGGTGTCAGTGAATCTCATTTAGATTTAGCTTTTCCAGCAAGTTTATGGCAATATTAATTTATCTGCATCATTTAATGACTTATTCAGGGAAAATAGCTATTTCTATTGGATTGCTTCTTTAATTGTGTTTCTCAAATTAGTGTACCTTTTATTTCTAACTAGATTTTTCGATTCTGTATAAACTTTAAGAATCATAAGAATCAGTTGATCACTATCACTACTGCTAAATGCTTATATTTTGTTTTACTCCTAGTATAAGTTTATAGCTGGTCGGGTTTATCACTCTGGCAGAGAACTTTTAGTTTCCACTGCTTAACCTGTCCTTTCTGTTAATTCATAATGGTTACTTTAGCTGATTCATCTTTAGATAGTGTCCCAGCTTTATGTTATCCAAATTTATGGTACATTAGCATTCATATCTTTGAGACTCTAGAGAAATAATCTTCAGTTTATTTAGAAAGATATTTGTAGCTTAATATGTGGAAGATGCACTTGTGTAAACAGAAGAGATTGTTAGGATATGTCTTGACTTCCTTGTTTGAAAGAAAAGTTAAAAATTGCATGATTTGTGACTTGGATTAGAGCAAGCATAAGCAATACACTGACAAATTCCAAATGCATCAGGAGATCATTCTCGTGGAAGGCTTGAAACTTGATGATGTCCCAGCAGGAGTATATTCACTCAGTTGCTTGCCTCTTAGATTGGTTCACTCTGAGGCATCACCAATACGATGCATTCTGATCACATGATGAGGTCCATGCAAGTTTGTGGTCAAACCTGGTTTTCAATTGCACGGTATGATTATATTACGAGAATGTGCCATATTTTCCATATTGTTTCTGTGCATTATTCTTATCCTTATTGTTTTGTCAAGATGCTGATGCTGAATGGTGAAACTGACGCAACGTAGCCCGAATATAGTTAGGTCCACAAAAGGCAGTTCATGATAGCAGTATGTTGTAGTATGTTGAATTGTCTTTGTTTTACTTCGGTTGCGGACTGTAATAATAAACTTATGTTTTTAATATTTACCTAGGTTCCTTAAAATAAACTTATGCGTTTCACAAACTCCATTATCGATCTATTTTGCTTCTCTTAAACAATTTTCCAATTACAGTGTTATCAAGCAAGCGTTTTTTTTTTTTTTTTTAACTTGTTCTCAACAATAGCTTTTCTTTAACCCTTTTTAGAAACTAAAATAAAACGTATTAAAATGTTTTTTTTTTTCTTTTCATTTCTCTTTATAATGTGAAACTTCTCTTTTTCTAAAAACTGATGTGGTTAATCACCATATTAAAAATCTTTAAAATGGAAAAATCAATTCAAAGAAGAATGTTAACCGGTGGTCCTGGTGGTCGAGGAATAGTATCAAACCTTCTCATAGCTAACATTTTATCTAGATTTACAAAATAGAATATACGCCAAATTCAATTTATTTAAAATATCAACCAGTTTTAAATTTATAAAAAAATGTAGGCTTAATTTATTTAATATAAATTGTTATATTTAAGAATCAAATTATTAAAATTTAATATACATTAATTGAGTAATTCTATTTAATTCCTTTATGAATTTTTAACTTTTTATTGACACAATTTTTTTATCACATTAATTGGAGTGTTTAATACACTATCGGTTAATCATGCAGTGATTCTAAAATTATCAACTTTTGTAATTATTATTTTAAAGTATTTAGTTACACTTTACACCAAACATATATAAAAAATAAAGTAATTTAATTTTATGTTGAAATATCGTTTTAAGTATATAAATATAAGAGGATTTTGGTTTTTAGTTGAAGATTTTTATTACCTTTAAAATATAATATTTAGAAAATACCATTTGGATGAAATGGTTTTTAGCTAAATTTTCTATAGAAGTATTTCCACGAAAATAAGTAAGAAAATATCTTTCCTAAGAAAAAAATGAAAAAATTACTAAAGAATATTACTTTATTAAATTATAATCCTTAATGTGGTAATTGACTAAAAATGTATTTTCAGGAGTATATCTTTCCAAATAAACAAAATTTAGTCATGCAATTATAATTATTATATCATGATTTTAACGAGTATAAAGTATTTTTTTCCTTCTATAAAACTTCCTCTAGAAGTTTCTATCCCAAAGTAAAAGGAAAAAAAAAATGAAATATTCTTATTACACTGTTTTTTAATAATAAATTATTACATACAGTAGGGGAAAAATAATTCTTTTTGTGCAATAATAACTAATTTAAAAATAATATTTAAACTATTTTCCATTTATCACTAAAATACAAGATCTTCCGTCTAAAAGTGAAATCTGCGAAAAAAAAAAACTCATTGAAGTTAAAGAGGATTGGACATGAACTGATACTGTTGGCTTGACTGTATCTTTGTGACCACATTGAGAACAAATCTGACGATGAAGTGTGTAGCCTTGCTGTCAGTGGTAGCGTGCGCCTTCGCGGCGGCGATTTGGGCTGCGAACGGCGATGACAGCCTGGTCCCGCCGCGCAGGGAAGTATACGGCAATGGCCGAATATTCGACATCAGTCATCGGTACCACCCCGAGATGCCGGAATTTGACTCGAAGGATGGTATAGGGCAGTTCCTGTGGCTTCCGAAGAGCATGAAGAACGGCTCCATCGCTAACAACTCCGAAATGAAGCTCCCAACCCACACCGGCACGCACGTAGACTCTCCCGGCCACGTCTTCGACCACTACTTCGACGCTGGCTTTGACGTCGATACGCTCGACTTGGACATCCTCAACGGTCACCTTTCTTTATCATTCCTTTCTTATTCGTATTCTTTTCTTTGATCACATATAATGATTGGATTGGTTGTGGAGACTAAGAGTGAAATGGAATGGATTGAAATATAATAGAATGACATGAATAAGAATGGAATGGAATAAAACTTGTTATCATTCTACTCTTTGGATATCCTATAAGGAAGGAAAAAGATATTTGATTACACTCTTTTCCTTGACTCAGCACTTGGACTAAATACTCTTTTTGAGGACAAAATTGCGAGGTTTCTGGTTCCAAATGGACAATACCTGAAATGTGTAGATCCTAATTGTGTAATAGACTTAAGTTTATAATACATATAATATTCTTACTATCATTTGGTCTAAATGCTGATTGTTTGTGTGCAGGACCTGCTCTGTTAGTCGATGTTCCAAGAGATAGTAATATAACTGGTATTCATTTTTTTCTTCATGTGGCGTATGAGGATTGGACGACATTGGCAACTTTATGGTTTTAGAATTATTTTTGCTCCTATAATGCTATTATCTGATGGAAATGTGTTGTCCTTTTTTAGCTGAAGTTATGAAGTCGTTACATATTCCAAGAGGTGTAATACGTGTTCTCTTCCGAACGTTAAATTCAGACAGGTAACGTCTAAAGGCTAAGCAAGTATTACAATGTTTTGTTAACACTGGGCTATTCAAAAGTTCTGTTATGGTGGTACTTAAAGATTATTAGATTTGAGTAAACAACTTTGAAATATAATAGTGGCGTTCTTGGAGTTATGTTATGTGTTTACCTCAAATAAGTTTTCGAAGTCTGTGTAACTTTAAATTTTTGTGAGGGAACAGTAATAGTTTTTTTTAATGCCTTTGTCAACAATTTGTTATCTCTTTTTTATTTATTTTAATTTCTTTATATGTGAGACTTGAGTGCGGCTATTTATATTTTTGTTCATTGTACTTGTGTCAATAACTATATTCTCCTTGATTAAAAAAGCAGAGGTGGATGATAAAGAAAAGAAATATTTAATTATGATTTACAAGTTTGCATAAGATTTGTCCAAGCTATGTTATCATTTCCACAATCTTTGAATTTCATTGCTCATTTGAAATCAAATGTTGAACTGAGCATGTTGAATTATTAGGCGGCTTATGTTTCAGAAGGAATTTGACGCAAGCTATGTAGGATTCACAGTGGATGGAGCCAAATGGCTTGTGGAGAACACTGATATCAAACTTGTAGGTAAGGTATAAGGGTTGCTTGTGACAAACACTGATATCAATCTGTCTTTTCTTGTCATCTCTGAAAAATGAGAACCCACTTCTGGATTGCTAACTGTGATTCACTATTTTTTACTTATTTTTTTTGCATTTTCATTGCATGTTTTTAGCTGAGCATATCTCCCCCAACTTCGTTCTTGTTCAACTTTTCCGCATTTTTTCCCTACTTAATTATGTTGCCTGACATTTATTTTCTGTGGTGTAATGCAGGAATTGATTACCTATCTGTTGCTTCTTATGATTACTTGATTCCATCTCACCTTGTTTTTTTAAAAGACCGGGTAAGAAAAATTTCCTTTTGTGGCGAGGGTTTGTATTTGTTATGTTTCAACGTTGATTACTAATTATACCCTGCCCTTTTTGAGTGAGAGTGAATCTTATCTTGAGGGTCATAGGGTCAAAGTATTTTTCAATCTTTGTATTTGTTTGTTGTGGCTGAAGTGGAATCTTTGACTTTTATTACTTGTGATGTATGTACTATGAACATTATTTGTTCTTTCTATTCTACCCCTATTAGTATATCATAATACCAGTTAATCTTTCTCTCGATGTTATAGCTATAATGTGCACTTGTCAAACTGTTAACTGGGAAGTATCTGGCTTTGAAAGCTGACCACTTAAAGACTGTTGGAATTTTGAGTCATGGCTGTTGATATTCTCTGTGCTGTAATTTTATCAATACGTATAATAAAAATTTCTTAGATCGTGCCACATGGAAATTTATCACAGCTTTGTTTCCTTCTAAAACTAATAATTACCTTATTGTAATTTTACTGCAAAACTAATGATTTATTTGGATGACTTTCTAAAACCTTTTCAGATAATGTTCTAGTTAGTTTAAAACTTATATCAGGCTTATTTGCATTCTGGCCCTAATATTTGTATATACCAGTATAGGTTCCTGGCAAAGGACATCCTAATAAGTATAGTTTTACATAGTACATGTCAATGAGGGCTCTAAAGAGTTACTTAAGTCGTCTTTAAGCATTTTATAGCAGCTAACTCGTAGTATCTTTAGTATTTTATCAAGGTAACATCTTAGCTTGCTCAATGTCTCCATCCATGTCTCTCCCAATTTGAAATTTGATTTGACGTATGCCCATGTTAAAATATTTTACTATTTAGTTTGAAAGATAGTTGTCAACAAGTCAGTAAAACTGTATTTTGACATGCGATTGGTAGTTGTGTCTTCAGATTCCTCTGTAGGAACAAGATTGAATATGTTTCATTTGTTGCTTTTTTCATATGAAATAGAATCAATGTGAACAAGTCCTAACAACTGAATATGCTTCAGGAAGTCATTCTTGTTGAGGGCTTGAAGCTTGATGATGTTCCTGCGGGATTTTATTCAGTGCATTGCTTACCTCTTAGGTTGTCTGGTGCCGAGGGATCTCCAATTCGGTGCATTCTGATTAAGAATTAAGGTACGTGTGAGAGATGGGGGTGTACAAACTTTGGTTTGCATTTTATTTCATTAGGGGAGAGGGGTTTGAAAAGGGCATCTAATAACTATTGCTTGCTGTCTTGGTTTTGATTGAATTCTCACAACAATGATATGTAGATAACTTCATAATACAAACACCAATTTGACATTTTTTATTTCTCAATCTTTTTCTTCTTATCGCCTAATTCACTTGTCAAATTTACATTTCTTTCTCTTCTATTTTTTTCTTTCTAGGTGTCAAATAGTGTTTGGTTGTTCTATTATATATTTTTTTTCTTCTATACAAAAAATTGAATATTATGTTGAAATCGCTGCAGGAAACAGCGTTGTCTCAAGTGCAGGGGGAGGTGCAAATCATCAGGGGTTTATCATGTGAAATGTGAGGGGATGCAACAATCTTAGCGTTATGTTGAATTTGGTGTTCTTTTGTCTGTTACGCTGGAACTGATAAATTCACAGTGGTGCGGTTATGGAGCAAGATAGTAATGAACGTGTTGTGCATCGAGTTTTGTGGCTTAGGTTCACAGTTACTAGATACACGCATAAGACGTTATATTTAGATAATGGCATTATGCTTAATTTTGTTTTCTCTTGTCCGGTATGTTGGAACAGAATAAATTGGCACAGTGGTGTGTATCTTTATATGTCAAGATGGTAGCAATAATATTTTTGATCTCTAGGGACTAATGTGTAAACTTGTAACCGCGGACAAGCACTGCAATTTGACAGATCTTTTTGAAAAAGAAAAGAAAAGATCATTTACGCAGAGCAATACTTGGTCTCAGTTTCTTATTGGAAATGGCTGCTTGTGGCTCAAATTCAATTGATAGTAAAGGCTACTGTATGTTGATGATGAACTCATATATTTGGCTAGAGCAGGGTATCCACTCGATTGAAAGCATGTAACTGGAATTGGTCCATAGCCAGATTATGTTCACTATGATACTTATTGTTGCAGGATTTCACTACCATGGCTACCCATGCGTTATTCATATCATTTAATTCCCACCCCCATCATCCCTCAGATGTTTCTGTTAGAGTCATTGTTATTTCGGACAGCAGAAGATGTTTTGTTCTTTTATGATTTGGTCTTAATCTACTGTGTACATATGGTGTTTTTCCTTTTTTTGAAGCTGATCACTCTGCGCTTGTGAGATGAAACATTGAGGCCAATGATTCTAAAACACTGTTGAACTGTTTTGTTAATGATTTATTTCTCTACAGAAGATTCTGTAGTTATAGCTGGCGTCCTATGAATTTATAGGAGGTTTTGTATAGATTGATGTGGAAAGTTGTGCTTCATAACCAAGATCTCTCAAGATTTGAACAGATGGATGTAAAAAGGAATAGATGAAAAGAAAAGACAAAAAATAGATTGAATTCTAAGTTCTGACAAAGCCTTAGTCAAATTGAAGAAGGATCACTTGATGTTAGTAATTCATTCTAGCTGTGAATCAGGATGCTGTGCCTACTGTTCAGGATTAGCTTGTGTTTTTCTATCTCACTACTGCCGTCACCTTAGCTGTCATCATTTCTCATTCTTGAAAACTTGACATTCCATGTGGGAAGCAAGAATTCAACAAAAAATTCTGTAACACTTCAGCTTATAGGTTGACGGTATATCACCTACAATTCTCAAGTTACAAAATCAAGTTGTAAATTAACAACTCCAAATGCAAAAGTTATATATTAATTTTTTTACAGATCGTAAAACTGAAACACTAAAAAAGAAAGCGACCCCAACTCTGGATATTATATCATCTTCATACGATTTTCACATTCATCATTGTCAAGTTGTCTATATGTAAATCTTTGATGTCAAATAAGCTATGTATAAACAATCTAATCATTATCAGGTGAAAGACCCTAGTTATACTCTAAAGTAATCTACCATATTACAGCAATGTTGTATTTGATATCTTAAAGTTTTCACAGCAGTAAAAATTACCATATTCACAGTGAAGTGTAAATTAGAGGAACAAAGAAATCAGTCTGGAGAGAAAAACAGGAACAGCAGAACAAGCGAATATGAAAGGTTGATCATGAACTTGAATTCTAGAGTAAAGATTGAGAGAACTATTCCCTGTAACAAAGGATTCCTTTTCATGCGTTTGGGAGGAGACACCGAAGAACAAAAGTCGACAAAACTCTATCATATAAAATGAATAACTAGTGAAATAATGTGACATACTCTTTCAGTTTTCAGGTTTAGTTCTTTTATGATTTTCAGCTTTTAAATGATTTACGAAACTAACTAATGGACTTTTTAAAAAAAAAAAAAACTTCAGAAATTTCAGGTTTAGTTTCTAATAATTTCCAGCATTGCAATGTTGAACGATAAATTAATGACCTTTTGCACTTACCCACAAATTAAGGTTCACCATAGCACTCTTTTTCATTTCCTAGACCAAAGCTTTTTATACATAGGCTTGGTGGGGTACATCACAAAGTAAACCCACTGACATTGGATTTGACTCCTAACAAGCACACAATTATTGTTTCAATAGTTGGTATAGAGCACCATATTTTTGAAAGTTGATCAACCGAATATCACGGCAAAGATTTTTTTTATTTTTTTTACCAGCAACTATGACAATCTTCCAATTGAAACATTTGTAAAGAAAAACAAAATAATATAGTTCAAGGAACATGAATGAAGTGCTTATGTTAACCTTAATTTGTCGGTAAGAGCAAAAGGTAATTAGTTCATCAAATGGGTTGGTCTTCTATTCAGGGAATCAATAGCCAACAAAATACGTTGAAATTACTACAAGGAAATAGTGTTGTCTGTCATCGTTTATGCATGTGCAAAGCAAGAGGAATTCAGTCTTAGAATTGCGTTGAATTTTGTTCTCTTTTGTCTGCTAGGCTGGAACTGATAAATTCACTACAGATAAACATGCTGTTTTTTTACCATAGACAAAGTCTTGCTTTTCAGAGAATACATGATATAACTATAGAGGATACAAGTGTTTGTTACTATTTTAAGTTCTATGAATTCAAAATTTTTAATCAAGTTGTATTCCAATGACATGAAATGTGATCCTTATAATTAAGACGTATCTTAGTAGACACATAAATAAAAAGAAAGTTAGATATTTCTAAGATATATAAATCATTTGCACATAGATAAATGATCACTATGATACCTATTGTTGCAGGATTCCACTACCACGGCTACCAATGTGTAATTCAAATCAATCAATTCGCACTCTATAAATCCCTCGATCACTGTTTTATCTTTTTTGAGAGCAGCACAGTAAGAAATATATGTGTATATGAATAAAGTCTTGCAATTAAGTTTGATTCTCCCAGTATGGTAGCAAACAAAATGAAAAAAAAAAAAACTGTCAGAGAAAGATGTATCACTCAATACGGCTCCTTTTGTTATCCACATAGAAAGATGTAACACTCACTATAACTCCTTTTGTTATCTGCATCGAAAGATGTAGTACTCAATATAACTCCTTTTGTTATCTGCATGTACTATTACACTTTGTCTATTTCGTATCTTGCTCAATACTTCGTTTAAATAGAGAAATTTAAAACAAACAGTTAGATTGCATGTTTAACAAGTTTTTATTTTGAAGTGGGATGTGAGATAACATGATTATGTTTTTAATTGACTTGCTTTATAAACAGAAGTTTCTATTAGAGTTAATCATGTTGGAGAGCAAAAGTGGCTTTTTTTCTTTTTATGAATTGATCTTGATCTACTGTGTACAGAAAGTTTTCACAGGTATTTAGGATCATTATTGTATCTTCATATCTGGCATGCATTTGCAACCTATTACAGATTCTCTTTTTGGGGATGATTATATTTCCTTGAATCTTGGTCGCTGAAAAAACTGCGCTTGTGTGATAAAACATTGAGGCCAATGATTCTCAAAAATATTGAACTGTTTTGTTCATTCACACTCATTACGTGTGCAGCCTTTCTTGCACGTTTTGACATCAAAAGAATATGATTTTTTTTTCCAGAGATTTGTACAGTTTTTTTCTTTTTTGAAGTTTTATGTGGTGTACTGTTATGGATGATTTAGTAGTCCATTTGTTCTGTTGTAAATTATTGAAATATGAATGAAATTTCTAACACAACCAATCCCATGTAAGTGTTTTGGAATGAATTTCCTTGGGTTGTGTTTGCTAGGAGAAAGATGCTATTGGATGAAACAAACTTATTCACTTTTCTTTATGTTTATTCATGCCATCAATAATACAATTTATAGACTTACAATTTTCGTCCGTTGTATTCCTAACAGCTATAAATGACTAGTACGTTAACGGCTAGTTTCTTACCACTAGTTATCCACAACTGCTAATACATTTAAGTTTATTAAAAACCAATAGTGTTGTGGTGCATATTAAGTTTATTAAAAACCAATAGTGTTGTGGTGCATGAACTAGAGAGCTTGTGGACAGTGTGAAGGCTCATATTTAGAGTTGAATTTAGTGCTGCAACTCTGGTCTGCTATGAATTTGTTGGAGATTCTTCTAAAATTATTATGGAATGTTGGAACAGAAATGTATTTTGACCAAGGATGTAAAAATTAATAGATAGAAAGGACAAGAAAAAACAGATGGAATTCTAAGTTGTAACAAAGCACTAGTCAAATTGAAAAAATGATCATTCTAAATACGTAATTCGCTTCTGGCAGCGATTCAGGACTACTCTACCTACTATTCTGAAATAGCTTGTCCGTTCCTAAGTTGGTGCAGTCACTTTTTGTGTCATCATTCCCTTGAAATCTTGAGATATGCCAAGATGGAAGAAAAAATAGAACACAAATATAAAATTTTGAGTTCACCAATTTTCACCCAATTGTTTCACAGCTGGGATTTGTGATTTCTGGTGACATAGATGATGCACAACAGCTAAAAATGTACCATGAAAAGAGTCACGGGTTCTATCTTTCTGTGATGCATTGAGCCATGTGGGTCGAGTAACACGACCTGCAGGCCATAGTAGTATATGAAGTGACAACCCCCAAGCAAATGCCTCATAACTCACTGGACCATATCTTAACTCATCCACATTCTCCTATTCTCTTCTCATCATACAAATATCTGGTTTTGAATTTTACACGGATCAAAAATACCTGTCTGGTTAAGTTTCTACGTTATACCAGTTTTTTTACTGTTTGGTTTGCATCTAGAGTCTTTCCATTGTAAAAAAGGAAAGACAAATCATACACTAACATGATGTGATTGTCTAATGTTCAAACACACGATAAGAAAACTTTTACTATGCGCAGACAAAGAAGAGTTTTGTGTTCTCCGAGGGGGTGTTTTCCTAGATCAAGCAAACACGTTGTACTTAATCAATGATTAGATTTCCAAAAAAATGAGATGCATTACGATTTAGACATACAAAACAAGACTAATTGTTTGATCTGTCGAAGGTGCTGTTGCATATATTTTTTCTCATGTGTAAGAAAAAAATAAAAGAATAGAAACAACGTTCTCTGTTGGAGATAGTTTGCTGCGTGACAATTACTACGGTAGGATTTTGACTTTTCACTATCTACGTACACAACACATGCTGCATGCTTTGTTTTGTGTATTTGTTGGCGTCCTCTACTTGTCGCTTTATACCCACAGTGTTTTGTACCAGGAACAAAGACTTAAGGTGATGATTACCCCAGATAAGGCCATATTTAGGGTATTCATCATTTATCAGCATTCACTTGTCACCTAGCATATGTTCACTGTTAGATAGTGTTTAAAGCTTTGAAAACTTAACTTGTGATAGTGCTAGGGTCACTCCTGTCTGTCACAAGATACCCAAATCTTTGTCTGATGAGGCAGACATGCTTGCAGAATGGCAGCCAAGTTTCACAGATTTGGGACACAAGCCATGCTGGGGTTCATAGCTGGCCCCTAAAACATCAAAAACTTCTCTTGTCCTTTTCTTCTGACTTTGTAAAGGAACCCTTGAAGGGATCCATATCCTCCTTGCTTAACAATAAATCTTGCCTTGTTAGAAGAGAGGGAAAGAGATTTAACCTTGTTTCTTTGAATTGGACCACCTAAACGCACCACTGTTTCAGCCTTTTCGTTTTGGCATTCAATGCTACTTGTCTACTTCTCCTTTATAAACGTTTTCTTTTCCATATAAGACATTGCATCAATTTGGTGGGGTACCCCCTTAAGGCGCCAAGAAGATTATTTTCGGCTTCCTGCTATGAGCTTCTAAACCAGTAACCTCAAACCCTTTCCTCAATTTATTGATCTTCTGGACTTGGTGACTGTAAGTAGGTAATGAAACCAAACACTCATAAAAGAACTTGTTCTCAGTTCATTTAATATTTTCGACTCAGTAAAATCTCTTATTTATTACCCTATTCCAGCTCATCAACGCATGTTTATCTATTTCCTGAAGGGACTGCCACCATCAATCACATTGTTGCTCTTCCTCAGACCACCAATCCTGGATGCAAATTTATAACATTGCAAGAATGCCATCCAAATAAAACAGAGAAAATAAAAAAAGAGAAGAAACTCATCAGAAAGGTTGTAGCTTTCAGAACTGCAGAAAATCCAAAGATTTTCCCCTCTTAATACATTTCAAATGCTAAGAAAGCTTAATCTAAATTGTTTGGAGTTTGGACCACAATGTTCTGACTATGGTGTTCAATTTAATATAAGAAATAGCGATGTACATAAGGTTTGTACAAATTTATATACGTGTGGCATAATGAATTTTACTCGTACAAGTTCAGGATAACATGGCCAAATCTAATTATGTTTCTTGTGTTGGCATTTTTGTCTCTGCCTGAGAAGATGGTGGCCAGTTAGTATAGGATCGTTTCCTAGCACATTGGATGCCGATTGCTGGTAGCAAACATTAACTGTAACAATTAAAAAAGGAACGTTGTGATAATAATTTGGTTCACGCATTAGGTGTGGAAATGCTAGTTGACAGAGGTTTGGGGGCTACATTTCTGATCCATTGGGGCCATTCACAACAGTGATGCATCACCTGCTTCGAATCCACTGGTATTTGGGACCATATGAATCTTGGATAGTTCCTTCAGAGTTTCAGAAGCAAACATCAACACCTTCGTTGTTTAGAATGTTAATTTCTCCGTGCCATCACCAACTTTACACCCAGTTGAAAACATTACGGTGTCAAACAAACTCAAGGAATCACAATTCTTTTCTGCTTTCAGATCCATCTTTGACCTCTCTCTATTAACTAACAGCCGAAATCTTACCATAAAAACTTCATTTTTAGGGTAAATGACCAATTAGGCTGTTCCTTGAATACTATAGTTAAATGGAAAGGACAACTTACAGTGTACTGTGTAAATTTTGTCCTTATCATTTTGTGTCAAATTTGTTTTTAGAATTATAAGTTAATTTGTGCAAATCTTACTCTAGTAAAAAATAATCACTATGAAGTATTCATCTAAATATTTAACAAACACAGATATCCAAAACTCATATTTTGGTAATAGGAACTTAACTTTTGTTCTCATACTGATATTTTTACCCGTGCATTTTGAAAATTATAATATATTTATTTTATTAACTTGAATTCATAAGAAATATAGTTATAATTTAATATAAAAATGTTTTATTTTATAGAATTAAATAACAATATAATTCATAATAAATATTTTGTTAATTTATTTTCTTTCTCATCCTTACCCTGATGCTGAAACCTGGAAACTTGTGATGAATTCTTTATTATTTTATAAGGCAATTGCAATAACTTTCAGACTGGTGTGCAGGAAATTACACTGTCAACAAAAAGATTGGTGAAAATTTCCATTGAGAGGCAGGTAAACACATGAATTTCAAAACTTCAAATCTTTGAGGAATATACTTCTTTAAAATGTTGACTTAATTCTTTTGGTTGATTTAGCACATAACAGACAAACTAATAGCTCAATGATGTGACATATTACCTTATTATGGAGTGAATTACTTCTCCCTACCCTAATTGTCTTTGCTGTGGAACAGTCAAACTCTTTCCTGTTTCATATGCTTTGGTGAAAAAAAAAAGTTATGAAATCATTTTTTTAGTGAAAAACCTAAAATACAGTAATTCATGATGATGCAGAACTGTAATCATTTTGTTGTATCATGCATGGCATGTGTTAGAATGCAATCCATCAACTATAAATCCTACATGAGCATTACTTCTCTGTTGGAGAAATCTTTGGACATTGAAAATGAATTTTTTATTGGACATGGCGAAACTGTAAGATAAAGTAAGTAGTAGCACTAAAAATGAATCGCCATTAATTGCTGTTACGATATTTTGATTTTGCTTGTAACAAATAGCAGCTGTCATTATTAAAGGTTGGAGTTTAATAATTTGTAGCATTCTGGGATGGTTTACAGAAAGAATAGTGAGCAGCTTCAACTTTCCAGAAGTAGATACGGCTGTATGTAGCTATGAAGTGGCTATTTTATCAAAGATCGAAGAGAGTATGTTTTATTGTGCAGCCTAAGCAGTGTGTTTCTGTGTACTCTAGAAAAATGTTTGTGGGGTCCACAAGCATATATATGGCCCTCTTTTGTTGTTCTTTTAGACTTTACAGCTGTAAGCATGAAAAGAGCAGAGGAAAATTACACTGAGGAGTTTTAGCCAAAATCTGTATTCATTTGAATTTATTAAGCAATGACAAACACAGATGAGACTAGGTCAAAAGAGAAAGTTCAAAATCACCAAGCTATCATATTATTCTACAATTATTGGGGTGGGGGCACACCTTACTGATCTCACAACCTTTGGTTCTTCCTTAGGACTAAGGCTGTTTCCTTTTGGAAAAACATTTTCCCCTCTTCAATTTTTCTCCCTCTGTCTCATGAAGTCATCATCACTACCATCTAGTACTATCTTTAAACTGCTAAACTTAAAGTTGAGAAAAATATTAACAGAACCAGAGACAATCTTCCTACAAAATCAGATTTTGTCCCCCATAATAAAATCCACCACCTTTATGCATTGGATCATAATTTACAATTAATAGGTTGTTTTGTCAAAGCCACTAAGAAACCAAAACCATTATATCTGTATATGTATATGTATGTACTCCTTTTCTTGTTTACCACTCACACTCCATCTCATGGAGACAAACAGATATGGCTCTCTATGCCTTTAAACTACTCCAACAAAAACTGTTCTAAAATACTACTAAACCATTCCATCTTCTTCACATACCTAGCGTTATTACATACACAACTTTATAGAAATAATTTGTGTTATACACGTGAAAAAAGCAGAATGAACTTTATTTTTGTTTTCACACGAGAACAAAGACAAAAATAAAAAAATAAACAATTGAAAAGAGAACAACCTAAAGGTGAAGCATGCACTATAGTGAATCCACTAGAATGATCATTATGAATCTTTGCATTCATAAAAGAAAAAGGAGTAGGAAGAAAAACAGAAAAGAAAAAAAAAATCTCCACGCAACTTAGAGAAAGGGAAGGTCTACGGAATGTTATCCACATGGGGTATGCCACCTTTCTTGTTTCTGTAAAAAGGGTGTGTGCACTTAATCATAGTTAGTCTAATCCAACTAACGACTAACAAAGCAAGGTTTTGCACAAGTGTTGAAAAGTTAATCCTGTGTATCCCACTACTTTGAATTAGTTGTAAAAGTGTCTCCCCGTATTCTTCGCTGTGTTCTTGGCTTGTCTCATTAGTGCTATAATCGACATGATTAATCGATTCTAAGACTGCAAAATGCATAATAAGTTGTCGTGCAAATACACCAGATAATTGAACAGATAGTGTGACAACTAATAACAGCTAGCTAAAAACCAGCAAAAACTAATTTCAAGTGAGTTTTGTAACTTTATATACATGTATGCATGCAGACTTTGCTTTCAGATTATACATCGCTGAGATCATCAAGATATGCTATCTATTCACATCGATCACATCAGAATGAAATTGACACAAGTTGTATTCTTACAAATTGTGTATATTATTCGACAAAAAAGAGAAAGCAGAGTTTGGATACCATAATAAGCAATCTGTGAAAAGTTGTAATATTATAATTAGAGTTAGAATGAGACATTTTGAAGTGGTGATCACGTTTGAGAATTTGAATTTAATTGAGTAAAGTAAAGCAACGCTAGAATCTAAATTATATTGCGCTGGATTGGCAGAGATGCACAGGAGCTGACCAGAGGCTATAAGTCATGTAAACCAAAATAAATTAAGATAGTATGTTCGTCCTTACATGCCTCTAAGATTGTGCAGAAGGAAGAGAATGCAATAAATATTGTTGCACAGTGACAACACTCCTTTGAAGTTTCCAACTAAAAGGTTCCAACGTACGAAATGCTTATTTAATGCTCTCTTACTCTAATAATCCACGGAATAATGACATGCAAAGGCAACAAAATGTATAATTAAGTAGGGACATATGAAACCAAGAGCCCTATAGCTAGGCCTGATGAACAATGAACAGTAGCAGCAGTAGAAGAAGTTTAGTGTTTTGAGTAAGTAGGGGTTAGGTTGTGGTTGAATATTATAAGACCAAGGCTTTGGCCCTTGTTACGAGGTCAAAAGACTGAATCCCCCAATGAAGAAGCCCGCACCCTCCCCTATGACCAAAAACCCCACTGGCCGACAAACTACTTCTCCCTTCACATGCAAACAAACCCTCTTCTTAATCTGTCCAAAAAACCCTTCTTATTTTGTTCTGTCTCAATGGTTTTTTCTTACCAAACTACTTAATGAGATAACAGAACATATGGTAAAAAACTCAGCGTGGACCATTTTCTGAATCTTATCCATCATCTTTCTATCGTGTAATGTAACCATTCAAAATTCAAGCACACACAGGGAAGCGAATAAGAGCATATACACATGAACAAAATTGTTCCCAATTTATTATAGAAAATATGATATAAACATGTCCAAATTTGGTATGGTCTATATGAGACCCATTGAACAAAAAAAGTGCTTGAAATATATATTATAGAGAGCTGATGATAGTCACCATCCTTCATTGCCAACTTTGTCCTCCTCTTCTTCCCTCAGAGACCACTCCTTCCTCTTCGTGTGATGCAGACAATTGTGGGACATTGTTGGAAATGAAGAGATACACATAGAGGGGAAGGCACTATAGTTTAGCAAGATATGCATGGAAAGATTAATTACCACAGTAAATAAATATAAGACATTTTTTTTATTTTGGTTTTGAAGGAAAGAGAGAAAAAGGTATCAAGGAGAGGTGCCAACAATTCCGACAATGACCCGATTAAGTGGTGACAATTTCATTTGTTGTCCTTGGGTTCTGCTCTTCTTGAACAGAGGCTCTGGTGATGAATACAGTGATGACCCCACTGCCCACGAATCGTTGGAACCATCAGAACCAAATGCAGCATCAATTACGCCACTTGGGCTGTCTGGAATTTCCTCATACTTGCGTTTGTAAATGTTGTTGTTATGACCATAAATATTGGCATTTGAGCGTTGGAGAATAGCATTATAACACTCATCTACTTTCTCCTGTTAAAATGCACAGTAACTAGTATCAAATAACGTGCTTATCATGTGCATTAATGACACTGTCGGCTTTTATTTACTCTTAATCTAACATGTTCATGCAAATCGTGTTCTTAATCGTAATCATAAACAAGTATTATCACTTGGACAAACCTTGCTAATTTTGAGAACACTCAGAAGCTGATTTTTGTATTCCATCCCACCACTGTGTTCAATCTGGTCTATTACATGCAGCATTGTTGCAGTGGCCAGAACAGAAGGAAGGCACCCAACAAATCTCGAATCTACACATAAGAAAACAGAGATACAAAATGATGAGAAAATCAACACAATAACATCTTCATTCATTCTTTGTACTGATGGAAAAGTTAAGAGTCTTAAGTCAACTCAATAATGGTATCTGAAATAGTGAGGGCTATAGTCATTATTATTAAATGCTTACCCAAAAGCACAGACAGAAGGAGATGCTCGCAGCGCCTGAGAAACTCCCAGTGAAGATGAGTTCTCAATCCAAGCCTTCTTATGATGTGATCTAGAAAGGAAAGTGGGGTCACGGGATGCATCTTCCATTTGAGGGTGGACAGCACCAGCAGCTCCATTCTCTGAATAGTCTTTGCCTCAAACACATACTTTGTGTCCTGCACCTGAAAACATAACATCATAAACAAACACGCATGAGACATCAACCTAAGACGAACAATTAAAAAAAAAAAAAACACACAGAA
>Ga0209589_1004907_pt1 | contig 22927 bp, 18 predicted proteins | sample CowpeawhiteBW_FD_187525 | JGI IMG/M metagenome (GOLD analysis project Ga0209589, IMG submission 187525) | Root nodule microbial communities of legume samples collected from California USA - Cow pea white BW (SPAdes) (version 2) | ecosystem: Host-associated > Plants > Roots > Nodule | place: USA...
CATACTAGCCCCGCTTCGGATCTATGCCTCACTAGATTCATCTACAACATCATCTACTCCCGTGTACCGCGTACACGATCATCGCAAAACACAAGTAGATAGGGTGAGCTAACAATTAAACAATCATATATATATATATATATATACATACATACATACATACAAACACACCAAAGGAATTCCATCCTTTGATTCCATATCACATGGCCACCACCATGTTACCCGTGTTCTACGTCTTTCGATGAGTACCTCAAGATGTCTTGTTGCCACACCTACCAACCACAACTTGTAAAGCACGTGCGAGAAACCATGCTACGAACCACACTCTGTAACACCAGGTGGAATTCCCAATACGAATAACATTCGTAACGTCCCAAGACTACCAAACTTGTTGGTATCATACCAAGGAGGGCAATCTATTTGGACCCGCCATACACGCTACAACATGCACATTCACACCGGCAACACTCGCCAACCCGAGCCACAACTCAAGAGTTCCTCGTGTTCATCCGCCATCCTGAGCCACAACTTAAGAGATGCCATTCCGAGCCACAACTCAAGGAATGTCATGTGCTTAACCCTTATCCTAAGCCACAACTCAAGGAACCTAACAAGCCGACCTTCAAGGTATCACCAAAGCTTTGTAGATCACGCACATCCAAAGCAAACAAAGCTTATGCCTTTGCATCATCGCCTAGCGCTGCCCTGGAGCTGTCATGCGAAACTCGCTTCCAGATCGCCTGCGGGGGACACGTGCCTCGAAGCGCCAAGCGCCTCTAATGCTACTATTTCTACAAGTATCGCCTGGCGGGACAACCCTTACCGCCAGGCGCCATGCGCTTCAATTCCAACTTATGAATGATGTATGCTCAAACAAATATAGAGCAGCAGCACTCTGACAACTTAAGCACATGATCCTATGCACCAATGCAAATTAATATAGCACTATCGCCTCTCATATGCAACAAGTTAATTTATATTGACACACATGCATGCACCAATAAACCAATTATCAACATTTGACTATCCAAAGGAACATTCAAATTCATAGAGACTTACAAGATAACCCAATCATGCTTCATCGGAAGTTACTTGAAATTTTCAAAAGCTTATTCATGCATTTTAAAGACTTCAAAACCAGCAATAATGAGTAACATATATCTCTAGCTACTGACCTCCAAATCAAATCTCCACCGTTCAAAGTGAAGAACTACATGTTATGGACTACCTATCAAAATTTCACCTAAATCAAATGGTTAACGAACAAGGAAAAACGGTGGTGCCTAGCGCCCAAAAATCAGGAACCTGGTGCCTGGCGGTATAAAACAGCGCCCAGCGGTTTCTGTTGCACGAAAAGTATGAAAAACAATGTTTTCCGTGAACAAAAAACCACCCGCATTGTCTGGAGGCAACTCTTCACCATAAGGCGGTTCTTAACAGAAACCCAACAACTAGGTTGTTTAACATGAATTGTCGCCAGGCAGTGAATACCATTCTAGAAAAATCACAGATTTTTCTGCACCTGCGTAAACCCTAAAACCCCAAATCAACCCTTCCCACCTTCGTCTTGACATAATTATATGGTTCACACATCATATTTGTTCAATTCGGAATTACTTTCATGCATCATATCATAAATGATACACATAGTTCATGTTGGTTGATTCCTCCGCAAGCACCACATGAACCTTAACACCCAATTATCTCCATAATCATAATTATCCTTAGTCATATAATTACAAACACGTAACTAAATAAACAAGTATGCAATTTCATATATAATAACTAATTCAAGCATCATCCACATCATAGAAAATCATGAAACCACGAGAAACTGGCCAAACCAATTCGCGTCGCCTGGCGGGACACATGCAGCCGCTTGGCGGTTCATAGAGGAAACCTAGAAATTGGATTTTGCAGCATGCGTCGCCTGACGGGTCTTCAACGTCGCCAGACGGTTTTCGAAAATTCCATAAACATGAACAATTTATCATATTTTTGGCAAACTCAAGGTTCACATGCATTCCATTCAATCCAGAAAAAATACAATTAAAATAAACACGCAGTACAGCTCCCCTAACATGGATTTCTTCCTCCAAAAGTGTGTAAATCTTTGAGTTCTTGGTCCTAATTAACCTTAGCTTGTAATTCCTCCTTCAAGACTCTTTCTCACTCCCTCTTTTCTCTCCTTGCACACACTCAACACACTTTCCATAGTACTCCCTCTTTGGTAGCTTCAGAAAACCCTTTCTCCTCTCTCACAATGCTCTTAATTCATTTGATTAAGCACCATAAATTCCAAAACAAAAATGACATTAAACATGGAGTTTAATTGCCATTCAAGGTTCATTAGTGGTTGTTTTTTCAGCCCCTCTTAACTGCTAGGGTTTCCTTGCCCTTTCACATTCACGGCAAAAGAAATTTTGGCAAAAAGAAATTTTAATTTGGATCTACCAAAATTTGAACCCATAACCATTCCAATGTCAAATCAATGCACAACCATTCAACCAATTCATGTTTCATGATAATTCTTATAGTTCTAAGATTATATTATCACTCAACATGTTCAAGCATTTTACTAAAAATAATCAATAAATTAACACATAAATGGCATACATGGGACTTGAACCCAAGTCTTCTCACACAACCAAGTACTCTCAACCATTTGAGCTAATACTTTTACATGTGATACATGTTAGTATTAAATGTCATAAAGGCTCTCACTACCCGCATTATTAAATAATTATTTACTTAATTATTTAAATTTCTCGAGTCTTACATGTGTTGGTGCTGGAAAATGTGAAAAGAAAGAGAGAAAAAAATCACAACATTTGATACATCAAAAGCAAGAAAAAGTAGAAAAGCAAAAGCAAAAAGTGAAAAGAAGAAGTAGAAAAAGGGACCAATACCACCAAAAGTCGTGTAAGCATTATAATGTTGATTTGGTCGGCTGATTTACTTGATATATGTGCTTTGTCCAGTAGCCAAGCTTCATGCATTTGATGCAAACAAAAGAGTGTCCATAGTACACCTTTAGCTTAAGGCTTTTAAAGACAAAAAGCATCATTTTCTACTCTAGTGTTTTTTTTTTTTGTGATCTATTCTAAAGCTTTTCTTTAGGTATTTCTTTTGTGTGCCTAACATTTGTTCTTAGCCTTTATTTTCTTGCTTATCTCCTTCCTAACTCACGATTTTGTCATCCTAAAATTCCTTTTGAACAGCTTCTTTGTTCATTTTTTCGCCTTTATTTGCTTTATCCTTGGCATTCTACTCCCGGTTTTGGAATTGTAATGTGGTGTAGGAACTTTTGAGATTTGTCCAAGACTAAAGGAAGCCCTTAAAGGCATTGGAAACCTCTTTGGACCTCAAAGCTTGAGTTGGAGAGAAGAAGAAAAAGGAGTAAAACACTTGGAGAGAAATACACAACATCTTTGCTTGTATTACAATTTTTTGATTTGTAATCTTGTATTTGTTTGGACTTGTAATTCATGGCAAAGTTAGGTGTCTTGGGGGAGTCATAGGTACTCAATCCCATCTCCTAACTCGAACCTCTAATCTCTTATTAAATTCATTTTTCGTTGGTGAGGTTTGAAGGTTCCAAAGTGTGTTCTAACTCAACCATTAGGCTGCATAGTTTAGTTTGATTGATTTCCTTTTGTTTGTAGTTTAGTGTGAGTTTACTAGCTTTTCAAACCTAATTCCCTTTGAGAGGTTAGTTGTAAGAGGACTTAAGGTAGCTTTGGCAAGGAAAGGCTTGGATTTTAAGTAATCCTTAGTTATTCTCCTCCTTTTCCTAGAAGTGAATTCAAAGTTCTTTTGCTTCTTAAAATCTCTTAAGGAATTAGAATTTGAGATACAAGTTTGTTTGTTGCATAACATCTTTTCGAAAAATTTAAGATGTCTAAAGCTCCTTCTAAGGCTCCATCTTACCAAATTGGTAATGACTCTAGTGAAGTGCCTAATTTACAACACTTGGCTAAAGAACTAAAGTTATTAAAAATTTGGCAAAGACAAGAATCCATTTTAAAAGAAAAAGAAAAAGTTGAAAGGGATGAATATCTTACAACCTTAGAGGAGGAGCTTAGGATACTTAAGGCAAAATAAGTTAAAGTTCAAGAAGAGTTGAGACAAAGAAAAAGTAGGAGTAAGAGTGTGAGCAACTCAAGGCGAAGCTTCCAACATAATACACAACTCACACACTATGAGGACGATAGTAGGATTTTGAACCAATACTATCAACCTCCTCCACCTAGAAGGCCAAGAAGGGACCATGAACACCAAGAGCCTAGAGAAGTTAGAGTTAACCTTCCTCATTTCCATGGGAAGGAAAATGTAGAGGCATACTGATGCATGCATATTTTTTCCCTCATTTAATGTTTATTTCTAGATTTTTAATTGAATTTTGTTCTTAAAAAATTGATTTAATTGGGATTTCTTATAATTTGGGTTTATTGAGCATGAGATACAAAAAAGGTGTTAAAAATAGCTTTTCAGTTGCATAAATGTTTTTTGGATATTTTGAGGTGTGTTAGTGTAGTTGTAGCTAACTTGAGCTCATGGAGGTGTGGAAATACATAGCTTAAAACTTCATGACACCTTAAAGATAAATCAAAGAATAGGAAATTATCAAAATCACAAAAATCCAAGCCAATCATTGCAAGAAGACAGCAAGAAAAGTTTGAAAAAGTGAAACAGTTTGGCTAAGCCAAGAAGAGGGAACGGGCAACAAAAATTGGACCATGCAGGTTTTTCTATCTTTTTCCAGAAGAAGGGTTTTGATAATTGATAAATATTTATCATAAAAGATAATTTGGGAAAATATATCTTTAGATATTTTATTTGATATTTTTAAATAATTATCTTATTTAATTATATCATAAAATATCAAAAGATAATAACTACCAAATCTTTTTAAATATGACAAGATTTTTTTTAATCTCATTAGATCTCCCCAATAAACAAATATATCTTGAAGATATTGGATTATTTAGAAGATAATTGGAGTAGATTACAAGATGGGCTGAATTGGAAATTTGACAGAAATTAAGTTGTTGAATAATTAATTAAAGATTTTTTATTAATTATCTTTGATATATCTCAAATTATCAACAAAGGAAATCTTCCAATATTTTAGAAACTGATAAAATTTGTTAATTATTTGAGAGATATTATATCAGAAGTTAAAAGATTTCAGCAACCTAAAAATATAACATTCAAGTCCAATCAAGGCTATATAAAGAGACCCAAGGGAGCAAAAGAAGTAAAGCTCGGGACTTCGGAGTTTAGGAACCCTTAGGGGGTCTAATTTTGTTTCCTTTCTCTCTCTCTATTCTTCTTCTATTTTTATTTTATTTTTCATTTCATGTAGTGCTAAACTTCTTGGGTTGATTCCATTGTAATTTCTTTGTAATTTGCTAAACCAAGGTTAGAATGAAATAATTTCTTTGTTCTTTTCATTATTGTTGAGGTTTTAATTCATTTGTCTTTTATCTTTGAATCACGTAAAAAGTAATGATTTTTACATCATAGCTAATTAGTGAGATGTTTTAATTTATATGCAATCAATCATATGAGTTCAAGGGTTTTTAATTTTAATTGAGAATTTACTTTGATTAATTTAGAAACTTTCATGTGATTGAATGGATTTTTGCCAATGATTGAGAACCTACTTTGATTAGATGTGAAAACTTTAACTAGAATTAATCAAGAATGTACTTTGGTTAATTAGCTTTTTGCTTGATTTTAGAGGTAAAAGAATGGACATTATTAAGCTTAGTAATATTTAATTGAAAATGTGCTTTGGCTAAATTTACTACGATTAATCTACAAAGTTCTTGCTTTTGATTGAGAATTTACTTTGGTTAATAGTGAGAATGCCAACAAATTTATTGAGAATTTACATTGATTAATTTGCAAATTTACAACAATAATTAATTGAGCAATAATCTTTAGATAACTGATGATGGATCTATTTTGAAAAAGTAGTGAAATCAATCTATTTTCTTTACTATTGTTTTTATTTCTTTTTATCTTTTAAATTTCATTTCTTTCTTTGTTTATCTTAATCCTCTTATTTTTTTTTATTTGACTAACTCTTTTGTATAGTTTTTATAAGAACTAATTTGATAAAAATCAATTCCGTGCTCGTTAGGAGACGACTTTGGGTTACTTTACCCTTTCTATTTTGTTGACTACTATCTAAACAATACTGAAGTTGTTATAGATAAGTAGTTTTAATTTGTGAAACAAGTTGAAAACACTTTGGCTCAGGAAAGACAATGTACTTAAGTTGTCCATTGAGACACACCTATCTTCTGCACTTGATAGTCACACCTACCTTCTGCACATGACCAAATGGTTATCATCAACAAATTGTCACACCTACTTCTGCACTTGATATAAGTAGGTTAACTATATGTCAATTTAATTATCTATATCCTAGATCATCTTTTTTGGAATATGAGCAAAAACCATATTTTAAGTGTCAACCCTAGCCATCATATGTTCCATTTGGTTATCAATAGCAACAACATGCACCACCATAACAAGTTACAGCAATCAATGAACCATCCTATAGGGAAGTTGTGTTATTAATGGATGGATTGAGAGAGAATTTAGACACCATAGATGAAAGGTTAAAAGTTTATCAACGATGCAAAGATATTGAGCAAGAATGGTATGGAAATGATAAAGTACTATACGACATGATGGAGGTTGCAAGTAACAACAACTTTGTAGAATTACTTGCAAGTAATGATGATATGAGTACAAATTATCTTTTTCATGAGCGAAGTTGTGAGAATAATACAATGGAGGAACCAAGTGCAGTTGAAGAACCAACAATATTGAAGATGCATATGAAGCATTTATTACTGCAACTAGTTTGGTTAATGATAAAGCAGTAGAGTCAACTACGTTAGGTGAAAATTTTTGCTCAAAAGATGAGATTATGAGGATTACTAATGATCTAGTTAATCATCCTAATGCACTTGATGATGCTGAAATTGAATTAAAGTCACACGCTCCACACATTAAGTTTGTTGATGTGAATGATGAAAATCGATTTGCAGCGGCTGTCTATGTTGACTTGGCTGAGGAGAAAGAAGAAAGGTTGTTGCAAAAGGAAAAGATGTTAGATTCAAATTCTTTTGAAAACATTGTTGATAGAAAATTAAAAATGTGTGCATATTTGTTTTTTGTTTTTGATTTTAATAAAAATATAAAGAATTTTCAAAAATATATGTTTTTGTTTTTAATTTTAAAATAAAAAATGGTACAAGCTGACTTGTACTTAAAAAAGTTAAAGAAAATAAATTTTGGACCTATGGCCAGATTGAGCCAAAAGTCACAAGATTTTCCATTTGCTCCCCAAAATAAGTCCATTAAGGACAATTTCTGAAACAAGTGTGGGGGAGACAAATCGTAGGTAGGATTTTTCTTTTTTCTGTTTTTTTGTTTGCATTTAAAAAAAAGAAGAAAAATTGTGATTTCTTTTTGTGAAAATTGTGAAAGTATTAATTTTTTACTTAGTGAAACATTTAAATAATATGTCTCTTAAGAAATCCATTCAATAAAACATATTGATATTGAATTTTAGAATTTGATTCAGAAACTGGGATGATCATAATTCTGGAAAAATAGGTGTCTTGTTGATATGAGTGGATTGTTTCTGTGATTTGCTAATTGAGTTGATTTGAGAATTTCTTGATTAGATCTTTTGTGAAATAATTTGACCTTGTGAGTCTTGAGCCTTAATATAAAGGATGGATTGTCATGTGCCATTCTTATTTTTCTTGAGTGACTTACTCATGCTTTGTTTATACTCAAATGTTTAACTTGATTCTTTTGTTTTGCAACTTAGGTGAATGTGCATGATTTGATATGATTGAGGCATTTCTTGTTTTTAACTACTTGGCTAAATAAGCCCACCTTGATATTAATCCATTGGTAGCCCCTTTGAGCTTTAAACTTATTTTTCTTGTTTTAAGCCCATTGTAAATCCTTAAAAAGAAAGGATCATGTTTTTCCCTTACCTAAGGAAGAAAGAAAGAGCTAGTGAATTGTGCCAGGAATGGCTGAGAATAAAGTGTGTGGGTGAGTACCTCACCCATAAATTAATAAAAAATGGCAGAAAGAAAGGAAAAATAATGAAAGAGTTTTGAAAAAAAAATGTAGAAAAATAATTGTTTTCTCAGTAGAGCAGAAGAAGAAAAATTGTTGTTTTAGAAATCATGCTCCTTTGTTCTTTCTACATTTATTTCAGAAAACCAAAAAAAAATATTAAAAAATTTTCCTACCTTGCCTTGACCTCATTATAACCTGTAAAAGGTCCTCCTTGATTGCATGTTTTCTGAAAGTTGTGAATATTACTTGTAGGAGTATTTTAAGTGAAAACACAAGCCATAACACTTAGCAATTCTTGGTGAGAAAATATACATTTAACTTGAGCGTTCTCTTTCATAATTGATTGTCTTGTGAATTCAAAATATTAACTCATGTGTTAAAAGATAGAACTTTTCCATTTTGTATATACATGATAATTTGATTTCTAGAAGATTGATTTGTCTCCAGATGTGTTAATTCCTTTGATCAAGTGTAAATCTGAAGTAAAATACCTCAGAACAAAGTTTTAAAATTTCTTAACTTTGCCCAGGAGTGCAAAAGGATAAGTGTGGGTTGACCTTCCTCATTTCCATGGCAAGGAAAATGTAGAGGCATACCTAGATTAGGAAATGAAAGTGGAACAACTTTTTCAGTGCCATCAAGTGAGTAAGGAAAGAAAGGTATTCCTAGCCACCTTAAGCTTCCAAGGTAATGCCATGTATTGGTGGACTTCCCTAGTGAGAGAAAGAAGACTCTCCAACTCCCCCCAAGTAGAGTATTGGAATGACCTAAAGAGTGCCTCAACAAAAGAGTGTTCATGTTAAGGGCCAAAGGCTTGTGTGAAGATTCAAAAGAGGTCTTCTTTCCACCTTCCTTTAGTAGAATGAAAAGACAAGACCAAATAAGACCTTGTGTTGGAAAAGGAAATTACTCCAAAAACACATGGATTCCACACAAGGCACACTAGAGTTTAAAGAGAAAGGCTCCCAAACTCCAGACCCTTGATCATTCATTTGATCCAAGGTGTATAATCTTTGGGAGCTTCATGCTTTAAATGATTATTACACTTACCTTGTCTATTATTTTTTGTAGAAGGATATTTGACCCTAGTGGAAAGAAATCCAAACATCTCCAAGAGAAGGAAGTATGAGAACTTAACAATTTGAAGATTTGAGGACAAATCCTTTTGAAAAGGGAGGGGATGATGGCATACCCCTAGCATGGCCAATCATTTGCATGAAGAGATAGAGTCATCTTTGCAAGGTGAGCAAAGTTCTTCTATTTTAGGCCACAATGGAGTATCTTTAGTAAATTATGAATATTTAGGCCTTGTATTAAAGGTCAAGTAGTGTAGGTTTCTTCTAGGCCTTGTATTAAGGGCTAAGTAATGTAGGGTTTTAAAAACAATCTTGCTTAAGTAGGGAGTATCATATGCGTCTACTTAAGCAACTATTTGATGTTTAATTATGTTAATTAAGCTTGCTTAGGAAGAGCATCCCCAATATGCCACGTGGCAAGCTCTTTAATGGAGAGTTCTCTTACATAGGTAGTGGCCATGTGTCATTATCCTATTGGAGAGGCTTTTCATAAAGTAGATTTTCACATGGCAACACATGAGTGGTTTGTTTTGTGAGAGTAAGGATTGCCACATGTCAAACTCTCCTTCACCAAGATAGCATTTTTAGGGTTTTGGTGCATGTTAGCATTCTAGGGTTTTAACCATTTTGAAGACACCTTACTTTATAAATAGAGGTGTCTCCCCCATGTATTTTTCACTTTGAGAATGATAATGTTATGCTGCCAAAATTATTTTTGAGTCATACTTCTTCTCTTAGTCACTTGCTAGAGCATCCCAAGAGGTCCCTGTAGCACCCATTTCTCTACAGTTGGCCTAACCTCTCTTAGAACTACACAAACAACTTCACCCACCATTATATCACCAAAATCGAGAGCCATTTTCTCTCAACACCAAGCTTCCGCGAATACACCATCCACCATAGTCATCATTTCAAGCTTTGGCCCAACCTAGCTTGAGGAGGAGCCTATTAGTGTCGATAGTGGTTAGGGTGCAATTTTCGTTATATAGGTGGTCTAGGATCTTAAATTCTTGGTTGTGAAGTGTTTATGTGTTCAAGTGGGATGAAGCCAAATACATTGTCATTGGAGAGGGTAATTATTGTAAACAATCTTTATCATGGGCGAGAACAATACAACTGGGATTTCTGCTATATGTACATGTGTCACTTCATGCAGTTACATATTTGGTTACCCTTGAATGATTTTACCATGGGGGTACTCCGCTTTCTAAATGTGGCGCCCACTCAACTATATCCTAATAGTTGGGGTTATTTGTAGGTGTTTAGGCTGTTATGTTGGACATTATATCTACTGTCGTCACATGAATGTTTTCAATATTTTATGATAGACATTCAAAAGACCCAATTACCTGGTTATCATTGGTTAGTCGTCTGGGTATAAGCTTTTTAGATGCTTACTCTCAATCTTTTAAGCATTTCAAGGACAATTTCTTCAAGGTTGTTATAAAGTCGTCTGGCTGTACCCACTTTTATGATGATAATGGAAACACAAAATTTCCATTTTACTGAACCAATAATCCTTAGCGACATAAGGATATGAAGAAGAATATGTTTTCGGTTAAGGATAGGCGGATTGTAGGGGTACTTGAAAAGTTTTCCCATAAGCTACCTACTAAAGGCCTAGTTAGAGTTTATTTGTCTACCCAACCCCTTATTGTTTTCCTTGCCTGTACATGTCTTGATCATTTTGTTATTTTGATGTAGGGTAAATGGCCCAACACGCTAAGAAGACTAGGATCGAGGTAAACATGTTTTGGAACTTGAGGCACCAGTTGGCGGAAGAGGCCAAGAAATCCGGTGACCCAAATGTTCCTAATTTTAAGAATGCTCTGGTAGACATTTGTTGGTCTAGTAGTGAGAAGCAAAAAGGTGCACCACCCACTCAGAGAGGGGTAGGCAAGGAGAGGAAAAATGTAAGGTTCGAGCTTATTTTTATATTTTATAGTTCTTTTCTCTTTTTAATACTTATAATTTTATGTTCTTTTAAATTTTTTATATAGACTTATCTTTTAATCTTAAAATTTGTTTTTTAATACATTTTTTTTTAAAAATTATTTTCTTAAAATTTTGTATGATCATATATGTTTTTCTACAAATTCATTATTTTTAAATATTTGTTAATAATTTAATTTCAAAGTTAAAAATATTTTTTAATTTCTTCTAGTCTTTAAAAAATTTTATGTTTTTAGAAAAAAAATTATGTTTTTCTTATTATATGTGAAAATATTTTTTCTTTTGAATCTTTTAGATAACTTTTGTTTTTAAATATTTACTAAATTTAATTTTGTAGCTGCTATTCGAAAAGGTCGTTAACCCAAATGGTCGCCAACTTGAAGAGTCGCTAACTCAAGTGGCTGTTAAACCTAAGATACCACAGACACCACGATCAGATACATAATAGCACAACAAATAAGCAAGGCACCTGGCCGCTAACTACATCATGTATCCATAAGGTTGCCTATATAGTGGCAAAACTAGTCAACTATCCGACCCCATCAGTTAAAGAACAGATACGCATACTAACCAGACATATCCATGGATGACAGGTACGTAGGCAGTAAAATCTTTTATACCGATATGTTGGCGAACCTACTCTTAGGCAAAAACAAGGCAAATCTAACGAAGCATTTTCAAAATAATATTGGGCCTACAGCGTAGGCCCAATTAAGCCTAGTTAGGCCCAATAATAAAGTTGGGTCAAAAGCACTTAAACCTAGTCAATGTCCAGCGCACAAATTAACTAAGTAAAGGAACCACAAGTAATTAATCCTCTATAAATAAAGGTTGACCCCAATAATTAGAGATACGTAATTCATCAGTACAATCATATGATATTTGACTTTTAAAGTCTTTGCTCACTTGATCATCAGAGTCTTCTTCACAAAAGAAAACAGTAAAACATTATTTTTAGTTTATTAATATATATATATATATATATATATATATATATATATATATATATAAACATACGGTTTAAAAGATAAGAGATAGTTATATATTAACACATAATATATAAATAATAAAAGAAGATAAGAAAATTTTGAACAACCATTAGTTATATTATTAACAAAGTGGTTAAAATTAAAAAAAAAAATCTTTATATAAAATTATTAAAAATATAAAAAAATGCGAACTTTTCTAAGCACATATAAATAATAAAATAAATAAATCATATGCTAACTATTATTTGTATCGGTTAATATATATATATATATATATATATATATATATATAAAAACAATCACATCTAGAAATTATCCAAATACTCCAACTTTGTTCATTGACACCTATCCATTTTACAGGTTTTTTTGTAAAAGCACATCTGGATATTACTGAAATAACCTAACTTTATTCGTTGACACATATTCATTTTAGAGGTTTTTTCGTCAATTACTATGTACTGAAGAAGCTTTCTGTGTAATGAAGAAGCTTTTTGTGTACCCTTTGTTAATTACTTGTCCATATGACTATTTTACCCTTTCTGTTCAACTTCCTTTACATTTTCCTACCAAACTTTATTGACATGTGTCTTAAATAAAGGGTTATTGGTCTTTATGCTATTCTTTGAAGTTTCCTGCTACAAGGTTGATAAAATTTGAACGTGATTGTGCATTTAATGAGTGATTGACGTTGGCCAAGAGAAGATTACAAGTCTTCTTCTCCAGGAAGCCAAGCTATTTTCGTTCTTCATTCTTCCACCAAAGGGCATTTTGAAGAGCAGAAGAAAATCCTTCCTGTTGAAGGTTAGTTCTACTTCTTCTTCATGAAAGTTTGTATTTTTTGTCATAGGTTAGTAGTATTTGAAAGTCAAAAGGTTAAGTTTTATTTGTTCTTCTTGATGGTGTTCTTTATTTAATTTTTTATTTGTGCGTTTAGATTTTTGTCCTCTTGGGTTCCTAAGTTTCCTTTTTTTTCTTTTTTTGTGTGCTTATTTTCCATTATCCTATTTCAGAAATAGTTTTATTGGTCGCGACACGAGTTTGCTACGTTTTCATGTTTCAAAAAAAGGGAAACGATAACAATGAGCAATGGTGGTTCCCTTCGTTAGCGATGATGGTGGAGAGACCGTGGTTCTATGGTAGCAGTGGTAAGCGAAGAAAACCTTTTCTAATTAAAATAAGGGTGTGGGTTGGCTGAATATGAAAATAAATACCCAGAAACATACCGTAGCTGTCCCTCCCGGGCCTCAATTGGTTCCTACGAGATGCGAGCCCACCACTCCCTCAGTCATGTGGCCCGTGGGCTGCCCAGTTCCGTGACCTGGCATCGCCGCTGGTGGTGGAGTAGGTGCTCTAAGTCAAACATTGGTGCTTCTGTCAAAGCTGACATGGAGAAGACCAAGGCCACTGTCCAAGAGAAGGTATCAATCATTTATTTTTCAACCATTATATTAATACTACTATCACATTGTAAATGTGTTTGTGCTATAACCAAGCAGAAAGAATGACAACACATGATCTAGTGCAAAAGGAATTAGCAACCCAGAAGAAGGATTCTAAGGTCAACCAAGCTGAGCTGGACAAGCAGGCGGCGCGTCAACATAACGCTGCGACGAGTGAGTATAACTCGGTTGGCAAAGTAGGAACTTTTCTTGATTGTTTTTCATCTCATAATTGTAATCACATTAGTCTAAACTTATTAATTGCATGTTTGATTCAGTTTATTTTGTAGATCCACTCTCAAAGAAGGTATAGGCTGAGGAAGCTGGTATAAATTATTCTTTTTTTGGCTTACAAATCTCCTAAATTATTCTCTCTTTTTTTTTCTTACAAATCCCATGTGGATTGAAATATTGAATTGCATATGCTCATGAATCTTTTCGTTATTGTCTTGGAATTATTATGTTCCTTGGATTCTGTGAGGCTATCTTGTGGTTGGAACCATGGCAGTTGAGGTTGTGGGATTTGAGATGATTCAAGGACCAGTAGAGAATGGTGCTAAAGGATTAAAACTTGAAGAAGGGGAATGGAAAACTGGAAAAAGTTGTAGGAGTTGTGGAGGCCATCAAATTTGGGTGACATGGATGAATGGGCAAAAACTAATTGTCAATTTTTGAGATGCCAAGCAACAAACAACACAACCAGTAGCAAACAATTGTTTTCAAAATTATATCCAGACTTTATGCAGAAAAAAAAATTAAATATTTATTTTCTGATTAGAGGTCTCTTCCATGAAATTTTATATGGATTTTGGTGCCTCCTCTTGATAGTAGTGTTGTTTGACCGCAACTATGTAATTTGAACATTTATTTAGCCCATTGATGGTACATTTAGTGCCAACAAGCATATAGGAAAGTGTTGTGGAACAAAGTTCACTGGAAATTTATAGGACTTGCATCCTTTCCATGGGAGTTATTTTTTCAGAATGAAATGATATGATATGATGATTATTTCTCAACAGAGCATGTAACATAATTATATATTCATTGCAGTCATAATGAGATGAGTTGATTTCTCAAATCAAGTCCCTAAGAGGTGATAGTATACAATTTTAGAGTATTATGGATGAAAAAATAAAAGAGATTGAACCTTTGCAACAAGCATTGGGTTCATACTAATATTGTTATTTATTTTTAAATTTATCCACATTTCGATGGTTCATACTAATTTTAAATATTTTGTAACGACATATGTTCCTGCGGAGAACAAATAAGATATGTCAGACACAAGCGTTACCTTACATCAATCTGCAATCTCCTCAGTAGGCTTCCTCTCGGCTGCCATATGCCATCTGTGGGTATCTCGGTTTGGAACGGTTTGGCCCCGAGAGGGGTTACCTGCGGAAGAGACTCTGACGCTCAAGTCAGCAAAAAACTCTCAGAAAGTCAAATCTCGTAATTAAGGGAGTAATGAATGTGTACCTTTAATTGTTAGGGTCTATGCATATTTATAGATTATTAATTATGTCTGGCCACGTCATGGGTCGGGCCTCTGTTTGGGTCGTAGGTGGGCCTGGGCCTTAGTCCAGGTCACTTAGTTCGATTATCGCGGGCCTTAGGGGTTTCGCTGGTTATGCTAAGAATTTGCTAAGTTCTCGTTTAGTTTCTTTGAGATACCAGCTTATGCCGGTTACTTCTTTAGTGGCTTAGATCGATTGCTCTTATAGCGGTTTAGGCCGGTTACTTTCATTTGCTTAACATACGTATGGTGACTATTTGCGTCCTTGGCAGCTATGTGGATGGGTCTTATGGCTATAGTCGAGCTAGGCCGCCTAGGTGTAGTACACCAGTCCCCCAGCCTTTGTCGGTGTATCTATAGCGGCAAAGGATGAGATGAGAAGTGTTGGTGTGTTTTGTTGAACCGCCTAGGTGTATTTTTTGAGCCGCCTAGGTGTAGTACACCAGTCCCCCAGCCTTTAAATGTGATAAACAGTGTTAAGGCGTAAAATGTGAAGAGGTTTATGGCAGGTGAAAGGGTGGCAAATGTCAGAGGTCTAATCCAAAGGGGTTTTGCGCTGTCATTTTTAAGGTTTGTGACCTTTGGTGTGCATTGTGACGCTTCATATGGGTTGTGACTTTTGGCGGGAAGGAGTTGTGTCATTTGGAATCATCATTTATAATTGAGGGTTGCGTGGAGAGTTTGTTTATGTTGGCTCATTTGTAAGAATTCTGAAATTAGAGATCTGCGTGCGTTAGAGCTGTCCGATTAGTCCCTTGTACCTGTCGGCATCTTTCTTTCTCAAAAGTTATGTCTAGTATTAGTGATAGTGTGTCATTGTCATCATCGAGTAGTGGGAGTATGCGGTCTGGAGAGGAGGATATAGGTAGACATCCTGAGGAGGGGAGTGTTAGCCCAACGGTTGGGGTGGGGAGAATTCCTATGGAGATGATAACTGAAGTGAGGGAAGACCCTCCTAAGGAGATAGCGGAGAGTAGTTGATCGGCGAAGGCCAATTACGATTGGGTTGCGGCTGATGTTCGAAACCAGTCTTCGTTGTTCCGATGGTCCAAGCTGTTGAACTCATGGCTGAATTGCATTCCTGTCATAGCGAGGGGCGTGGACTGTGATATAGTATCGTTAGAGCGGGTGAGTGTTATTAAGCGCGTTTGCCATGGGCAAGAAGGAGTTGCCGACAAGTTCTTCTACATGTATATGTGTCATTTTTCGCAGCTACATGTGAGGTTGTCGTTACACGACTTTGCTATGGGGGTGTTCCACCTATTAAATGTAGTGCCTACCCAACATCATCCGAATAACTGGGTGTATTTGCAGGCCTTTTGTGTCCTTTGTTAGTCGTTGTATCTGCAGCCTTCTCCCCTTGCGTTTTTATACTTCTATGACACAAGGCCACGACAACCGACAACATGACTATCCTTGGTGAGCAGGCTGAGGATAAGCAGGCTGGATGCTTTTGCTCTATCATTCAAACACTTCAAGGATGGGTTTTTCAAAGTGGTGGTGAAGGAGGGAGGGAGGTCGTATTTTTTCAACGCAGATGGGAGTACTAAATTTCCTTTTAGTTAGACGGGTAACCCCTGGCGATATAAGGACATGAATACTGATGAGTTATCGATAGCGGATAGGGAGGTGGTGGAAGTGCTGATGAAGTTTACAAATAGACTGCCCACTAAGGACTTAGTTAGGGTTTATAATTCGATTCATCCGATTATTGATATTGAAGGTATTTGTTTGTGATTTCAAATGTTTCAATGTGTCTAAGTTAACTAATCGACATTTAGGGTGTACAATGCAGGACATATGGCTCAAGTTGGGAAGAAAAAACTGACCCTTTTCCAAGCGCTACGGAAGGAGAAGGCGGTTCAGGCGAAAGCTGCCGGGAACACTAAAGTTCAAAATTTACAAGAGTCATTGGTAGAGGTACATGTACATGGCGGCACAAAGAGGAAAGTCGAGTTGCTGGTTAGGCCTAACAGAGGCAAAGATGTTAAGAAAGTGAGGGCCGCTTTGCTAGGGCAGGGGTCGTCTAGTGGTGCGAAAGGGCCGGAAGCTGGTTTGATTGAGCTGCCGAAGACGACTGTTCGGAAGGATATTGAGATCACCATGCTGGAGAAGCTGATCAATTCAATTGATAGCATGGAGTTGGACCATCTGGTGAGAACTATGGTGGAGTTTAGCAGCAAGGCGCTAATATTGGGGCGTCGAGTTGGGTCGTTGTACCGAAGAGAGCTAAAGGAAGGAAATTGTGACAAGATGGAGGAGCTGCAAGGTAAGGTTGATAAGTTTGCGGAAGAAAAGGCTGCGTGGGAGAAGGAAAGGAAGGAGTGGAAGAAGGAGAAAAAAAGGATGGGGACCTGGAAGGTTAGCTGCTTGGACTCATAGGAGAAATTTAAAGGGAAGATTTCTGACCTTGAGGCGGATTATGATGAGCTGAAGGAGAAACATGAAGGGCTAGAAGTCGAGCTCGAGGACCTGAAAAGCAGCATCATCCAAGAGCATATAAATGGGTTTCAGAAAGCGGTGAGCAACAGCCTTTTTCTGTAAGGTTGTGGATGTGGTGGATCCGAGGTTTGATGTGAACAAAGATGTGGTGGACAGCCAGCTCATCAATGAAGCCGAGAGCAATCCTGAGGAGGAGTTAGAGAAGACCATGGCAGATGAAAACATGAACGCGGGAGCAGCTGTGGGGGGTGATGACAACAAAGCGGCTTAGGATGTAGTTTTTATGATTTCTATTCACAATGAATCCTAAGTCTATAATAACCCGTACAATATTTTTCATTGCTTTTAACGTGATGTATATTATAGTTCTTGGCGATAGCATACGTGATAGGAACGCGCTTATTGGATAATGTTGTTATGTAGGCTATATGTTACGTTTTATGCCGATTTACCGGGATGAGTATTATTAATGTTTGTTGGTTAATGAGAGTACTCGACCCGGGCAGCTTAATTGTCGTAAGGGTGGGGAACTTAATCGATTTAAAATTAAGTTAACGATGTTCGACCCAGGCCGCTTACTTGTGGTAAGGGTGGGGAACTTGATCGCTTTAAAATTAAGTTAAGGGTGTTTGACCCAGGCCGCTTCATTGTGGTAAGGGTGGGGAACTTAAACGATATAGAATGAAGTTAAGGGTGTTCGACCCAGGCCGCTTACTTGTGGTAAGGGTGGGGAACTTAAACGATTTAAAATGAAGTTAAGGGTGTTCGACCCAGGCCGCTTACTTGTGGTAAGGGTGGGAAACTTAATCGATTTAAAATTAAGTTAAGGATGTTCGACCCAGGCCGCTTACTTGTGGTAAGGGTGGGAAACTTAATCGATTTAAAATGAAGTTAAGGGTGTTCGACCCAAACCCCTTACTTGTGGTAAGGGTGGGGAACTTAAACAATTTAGGATGAAGTTAATGGTGTTCGACCCAGGCTGCTTACTTGTGGTAAGGGTGGGGAACTTAAACGATTTAAAATGAAGTTAAGGGTGTTCGACCCAGGCCGCTTACTTGTAATAAGGGTGGGGAACTTAAACGATTTAAAATGAAGTTAAGGGTGTTCGACCCAAATCGCTTACTTGTGGTAAGGGTGGGGAACTTAAACAATTTAGGATGAAGGTAAGGGTGTTCGACACAGGCCGCTTATTTGTGATAAGGGTGGGGAACTTAAACAATTTAAAATGAAGTTAAGAGTGTTCGACCCAGGCTGCTTACTTGTGGTAAGGGTGGGGAACGTAAACGATTTAAAATGAAGTTAAGGGTGTTCGACTCAGGCCGCTTACTTGTGGTAAGGGTGGGGAACTTAAACGATTTAAAATGAAGTTATGGGTGTTCGACGCAGGCTGCTTACTTGTGGTAAGGGTGGGGAACTTAAACGATTTAAAATGAGGTTAAGGTTGTTTGACCCAAGCCGCTTACTTATGGTAAGAGTGGGGAACTTAAACGATATAAAATGAAGTTGAGGGTGTTCGACCCAAGCCGCTTACTTGTGGTAAGGGTGGGAAACTTTAACGATTTAGAATGAAGTTAAGGGTGTTCGACCCAGGCTGTTTACTTGTGGTAAGGGTGGGGAACTCAAACGATTTAAAATGAAGTACAAGGAGTAGATGTGAGGTTAATAACCCTTTGTTTTATGCATGAAGTTCGGGGTGCCTCGTTAAAAACTCCCTGGCCAAAACCCTCCTTAGGGAAAAAAGACCAGGTGAGGAAAAAGAGTACACCTAGGGTTACAAGTATTCGGTACCATAAATGTCTTAACTGAAATAAAACTTGAGGTGGGACACGTTCCATGTATTGGGTATCTCTTCGCTTGATAATTGTTCAAGCTTATACGCTCCTCCTCCGGCATCTACGCGTATTCAGTACGGGTTGTCCCAATTGGCAGAGAACTTGACATCCTTCTTTCTTGCGTTATTGGCCATTCTCCAAACTCAGTCTCCCTTCGTGAACGATCTTGGGCATAAGTTTGCGTTATACTTTCTGGTCGCTTTCTGTTGGCTGCTAAGTTGCGTATCTAGGCCTTCTCTCTTAATTCAGATAGGAGGTTGAGGTGGGTGCTCATGTTTTGGTGATTTTGAATTGGGTCGTACAGTTCTCGGCGTAGGGATGGTTCGCCAATTTTGACTGGTATCATGGCGTCTGCGCCGTATACTAGGCTGAACGGAGATTCGTTTGTTGCTGATTTAGGGGTACACCTGTAGGCCCATAGCACTTCCACTAATTCCTCTGGCCATCGGCCCTTGGCGTTATCTAGTCGTTTGCGTAGTTCCACTAATATAACTTTGTTTGCTGCTTCGGCCTGTCCATTAGTCTGTGGGTGTTCAATAGAGCTGGTTACATATTTGGTGCATAGGCCGGTATAGAATTTAGCAAGTTCTTTGTCTATGAATTGTCGACCATTATCGGTGATTATCGTATTTGGGATGCCATATCGGCATATAATATCTTTCCAGACGAATTGTTGGACCTGTTGGGCTGTAATGGTGGCTAATGGTTTGGCCTCAATCCACTTGGTGAAATAGTCGATGGCTACTATAAGGAATTTTACTTGTCCTTTCCTTGGGGAAAAAAAGGTCGAGAATGTCCATTCCCCACTTTGCGAAGGGCCACGAGGATAGTATAGAATGGAGTTGTTCTTGGTTTTTATGGATGAGGTTACCGTGTTTCTAGCAGGGTATACATTTTTTGACAAAGGTGTGGCAATCGGCCTCCATGGTCGGCCAGAAGTAACCGGCGCGGAGGATTCTGGTAGTCATAGTGCGTGCGCCAGAGTGGTAGCCGCATATGCCTTCGTGTAATTCTTTAATAATGTACTGGGTTTGTTCGGCCGTGATACATTTGAGAAGCGGCTGGCCATATCCTCGCTTGTACAAGTTATCGCCTATCATTGTGTACCTGGCGGCTTTAGCAAGCCAACTCTTGTTGGCGTCAGGCGGGGGATTACTGGTTCAGAGGTATTGGATATAGGGGGTTGTCCAATTGTCGGCTTGGTGTTGGATTAGGGTATGACAAGTGTTTGTTGTGAAAGGGGCGGATAGTGTTTACTGTAAGAGGGATCGATGTCGGCATTTTAGCTTAGTGTTGGCCAGTTTGGATGAGCTGCCTAGGTGTAGGACAACATCAATACTAATATATTGTCTTTTAGCAAATCATCAGTACATGGCTTTTATGTTTTTTTCATATATGTGGATAAAGCTATTGTAACTTACTCATGTTTATGTGTTGTTGTCCTCGACATTTTGAAATAAATTATTGAAATGGTACTATGATTTTAAAACACATGATAGTATTGCACTAGTGGCCTCGATTTTTATTCTCTTGCAAACATATTCAACATTTTTGTTGCATTACTGGTCTACTGGATATGTTGTACACTTTGAACTTCATTTTCATAGTAATTTTATTGATTTTTTTTTGTACGGGAACAAAATTCACAATATACCTACTTCTTATTTTCAGAACAATCTTTATATAAACATTTTGATTTAATATAATATATAACTAATTTTAGTTTCTTTGTTAGTACTATTATTACTAATTTTATATATCAATATATTTTAATATCTTTGTATGTGTTTGTCGATATCTAAATGTGTTTCTATTTATAAATTTGAACATTAATTTCATGTTATTTTTATTTTCTACGGGACCATATTTCGATTATGTGCATATTTTCTATATAATCATATTATTATTTGAATTAATATGAGCAGTAATAGTAATAACATCATTATTCTTGAAATTATTATTACTAGTAGTAGTAGTGTTAGAACTATTATTTTTTATTTTATATATCAATATATTTTAATATCTTTGTATGTGTTTGTCGATATCTACATGTATTTCTATTTATAAATTTTAACATTAATTTCATGTTATTTTTATTTTTTTACGGGACCATATTTCAATTATGTGCATATTTTCTACATGATCATATTATTATTTGAATTAATATGAGCATTAGTAGTAACATTATTATTATTATTATTATTATTATTATTATTATTATTATTAGTAATGATAGTACTATTATCTTTGATTTTATATATCATATATTTTAATATCTTTGTATATGTTTGTCGATATATACATATATTTTTATTTATAAATTAAAATATATGTATATAGTTATTTTTATTTTCTACGAGACCATATTTTGATTATATGCATATTTTCTACATGATCATATTATTATTTGAATTACTATGAGCAGTAGTAGTAGTGTATCACACCTAGCCGGTTCCGCTAGCTTATCAATACATATCATCCTTGACCGACAACTCATATCGGACAAGGTTGGGGGACTGGTGTACCGCACCTAGCCAAACCCGACCAAATGAGTAAATAATGTGCATATCAAGGCAGCCAAGTATCCAGCCTAGGCCGAGTTAGCCTAACTTGTACCGGTTTTAACCTAAACTAAACATCTAAGGGGACAACCTGCACCTCATATCACCAACATAAGCCATCAAGGCAAGTAGCCGGCCTAGACCGACTACTCCAGCATATCCAATAAGATTAGAGCCTAGGCCGACCACTTCAATAAACTCAGTATGATGGAAGCCCCCGCGTTCAATAAACCTTAAGGGCATGGGTTAGGGCCCAGGCCAACTCACAACCCAAGTTAGAGCCCAAGTCGAGGCCCAGCCCATGGGATGATCAGGCATCATTAATGCTCTATAAATACACGTGGACCCTAGCAATTAAAGGTACGCATTCATTAATCACTGATTTGACTCTCTGAGAGCTTTGACTTACTTGAGCTTCAGAGACTCTTCTGCAGGTAACCCCTCCTGGGTTCAAGCCGACATGTATCGAATGGGAAAAGGCCAACTGAAGAGATAGCGGACTACATGGTAAGGTGATACTCGTGCCTAACTTATCTTATTTGTTCTCTACAGGAACAATTGGCACCCACCGTGGGGCACGAGACGAACACCTTTAGTACCCATTTTTCTCTGAAGATGGTTTCCACCCGCAGCTGGAGCGAACAAGCAAGCGGATGCTGGTCCCTCTGGACCTCCTAGCATCACCCCTGATTTGGCCGTCATCCTAGACGGCCAAGCAAAGATGGAATAAGAACTCGCAGACCTAAAGAAGCATAGTGCTGAAGAAATGGAGGCGTTGAGACAAGAGAACTCCCGCCTCAGGCGAAGGATCGAGGCTGATCCCAACCTGAAGGGAAAAGCCAAAGAAACCTCTGAAGCTGTGAAGTCTTCGGCTTTCCAGCCTACAGAGGAAGAAAGTGAATACAATCCCACCCCCCACACCTTCACCACCACCCAACAGACACCCGTTACCTTTACCCACCCCCACCACTTTCCATCTGGTCAACCGGGGCTTA
>Ga0209589_1004909_pt1 | contig 22922 bp, 12 predicted proteins | sample CowpeawhiteBW_FD_187525 | JGI IMG/M metagenome (GOLD analysis project Ga0209589, IMG submission 187525) | Root nodule microbial communities of legume samples collected from California USA - Cow pea white BW (SPAdes) (version 2) | ecosystem: Host-associated > Plants > Roots > Nodule | place: USA...
GTTTTAATTTGAATTTTCTATTTAATTTATATAAAATATATTTATTTTTTTTTTTTATTGTATTAAAAAAAAATAGTTGATCTACCAACTTCCTAATGGTTTTGGATTTTTGTTGGTCAACTCTCGATAATCCTATCAAAATAAAAGAGTTAAGTTGGCTTATTACGTCAATTTGGTGTTACCATTTCTATTTTGTCACTTTAAAATATAACTTTACCAAATCCAAATGCTTATGAATTGATAAACTAGCTTAATAAATTTCGGTTATTAACTACCAACTAGTTTTTCGGTTTTCACCCACTATTTAAACTAGTTTTAGCTAAGATAAACTATTTTTAGTTGTAAATATCGACCAACTTAAACTATTTTTAATAATAAAATTTGCACTAACTTTATCTTTGAAATACTTCTTTTTACACAAATTTTGATCATTAATGATTAGAATGTAATTTTATCAAACTAAATTGTATTAGAATTAGAAAGTCTTCTACCAAAATTAGCAAATAATAGATTATTACATTTTATCATACAAAATAAATTATATTTTTTTCATCATGAACATTTGTGTCGTTTTTGTATTAAAACAAAAAATGTGATTTACTCGTATAACATATTATTAGATATTTTGATAAGTGATATCAAATTGGGTTCAACATTATGATCTTATAGCATATGAATTTGATGATGAATTCCAATACATGATCTTTATCTCCTTAATATTTTTAATATGTGATATCAGAATGGTGAAATTTCTCTAGAAATTACATAAGACAACAATGTATTTTCCTTTATATGATCCATACGAACAAACTATGGAGAAAGCAATGGAAATATGAAGCTTAATTTGAATTTGAAAAATATTTAATATCGAATGCTACCAATGAACTAAAAATGGTTTTTTTATTTGGCATTATTCGATTCATTCCAAACTTATCTTTTAGAATTTCGTGAATCAAATCAAATGTGACACACTAACATAAACATGGTAACTCACCAATTAAGGATGAGAGTGTATATGACTACTATTCCGACAATGAATGCGACATAAGCATGTAAAAAATAAAAATAAGTTAACAAATTTTGTCTTAGCACCAAAATTTACCCTTTGCACCCATCTCGTACAAAACTACAAATACAACCTACGTAGTATTTGCTGACACAGTTCAAGCAATATTCGATTTGCAGAGGTTGGCGTTGATTACACAATCTCAATTTATGCACCATAAAGTGTCGTATATATACAATCTCAATATTTATTGTTACGATGAATTTGATGTTTTTGTTCATTTCTGATAAAATCTTTTTACGAATATTCCATGCATATTTAAGACTTTACATTTAATACACTGTTACAGTAAATTTTATCATACCATTTACCGCTTATAAATTGTTTTAAATGGTAAAATGTATTCTAAATTAATTATTTTTAAATTATAGGATTATATGGTTAAGTATTTTTTAGTCCCTCAACTTTGATTTAAAATTAGAATTCTTTATTGTCCAAAACTTCAATACATTCGGATCCCTATTGAAAATAAATTAATATAGTCATTTTAATTCAATTACATTTTTTTAGGTGTCGAACACATTTTTCAGCATATATTGAACCGGAAATATGTCAAACAGTATAAATAACTTCAATACTAACATGAAACGTTTTCGACACTTCAAAAAGATTTAACGTAATTAGGTTAAAATGACTATATTCATCCATTTTTAAAGTTTAGGACCACAATATGTATCAAAGTTTCGGATAAAGACGAATTCTAATTTTGTGTCAAAGTCCAAGGACTAAAAACATACTTAACTCTAAATATACGATAATTTATGTCTAAATGACAACATACAAAAATATTTATAATGTTAATGTATTTTAGTTAAATTATTATTGTATATTTTGTAATATTATGTAAACTGAAGTGGTTTTCATTATCAAATTTACATTAATAAATCAATGTAGTACATGATTTATTTTATTTAGGGCAAAAGCAAGTCTTCTTCTATTTTTCATTATTTTTAGTCTTTTTCTATTGCGTTGCATTATTTTTGTGCGCTACAAAGAATGTGCAGCTACCACTAGCGGGAAGCCACCACACACCACCATTATTTTACAATTTGTTCCAAAAACTATATGTTAGGTTAATGATAATAAATTTTATTATTTAGTGTGTAGAGTTAAATGCTTATACTAAGTTTTTTGTATGTTAAATTTGAAAAAGATGAGTTATAGGATAAATTTTATTAAGTTTAACTATTTATGATATGTTAAATTTTATTAAGTTATAGGTTAAATTTTATTAATTTTGATTGATTTTATATTTATGATACGTTAAATTTGAAGTATGTGTTTCTAAAATAAGTTCATAGAACGCTTTTCACTTGTATTTTTCTCTACAAAGTGTACATGTCGCATTAGTTGTCAAAGCAATTGATGTGATATTTTTTTAACATTAATTATGAAAAAAAAAAACGTGTGAGTTTATTTTTCGATTATTTTACATCAATTATAGACATATCAATGTTATGTGTAGTATTGTTTACGCGATGTAAGAAATACCTCATCTTCACATTGGTACTATTTAACCAATTGTATCATTGATGTAGCCAAAATTAACCAATATAAAAAATTCTTTTTAATATTATATGTATTTTCTATATTTGATTTTGTAATAAACACAAAAAAGAATGCTCGGTTTGGAGAAAATAGATATGTGAAATTAAAATAAATAGTAAATAACACATCAATAGTTAAATAATTTATAAAAATAAATAAATATTAATAATTCTTTTACTTGTTAAACACACAATGAAACTTAATGGAAATTAATTTGCAGAAGAACTTTCTGAAATATAAAAGCAAAGTCTTAATGTCACATTTCTATTGAATTAGTGTTCCAATAGAGTGAAAATGATATTCAACCGTTGAAATTGACAAAAAAAGTTTAAATTTTAATTGGGAAAACTTACCCTTTGTGATATTGTTGTTTTAGGATAGTGGATTGTGTGAGATTGGAGACCAAGATATATATTGATATTTTATGAAAAATTGCTACTTAGCATGTGATTGAACTCATTTATGTGATAACCAAATCAAGGTAATATTGTATTCTAGGAAACAATTCTAATTATTCTAAACTCTTTCATTTTCTTGGTATTAGAATCTACAACTTTTTAGTGTTCACTGTGCTAACCAAGTTTTTAATCCGTGCATGTGAATATGAACTTGTTAATTTTTTTTTTCTTTTTTCAATTCTAAATGTGGTTGTAGATGCAGTAACTAGTATATACAAAAACTGAGATAGAGACAAATTTGGATATAGATGTGGATTTATATATTGAGAAAAAAAAATTACATTTTGGGGTTGTGGTTGAATACTTGTTTTTAATATGGGGTTGATACATCTTGCATTAAATGTTTTTACTCAAGTTGAATTAAATTAATGGTTCATTGCTTATGGTCAACCCTGTATTAGAGTAAAAACAACGTAATATAAAGTAAGGGTAACATTAAAGTCAAATCTAATCTATATACTCCATATGACTTGGGTTATGGGAACGTGTTTTAAGCATAGAGCTTTGTGCAATGTCACTCCCAAACACCTTAGAGAATTCTTCAGCTTGGAAAACTAAAAGATAAACCTTTTTTACTTTTTATATCAGATTCTCTTCATATTTTCTAAAGTTGTTTTTGTTTAAGTATTGAAGTTTTCTCTTATTTTAGTATTTTCCTTCATTTCCCTAACACATAAATTATTACATTTTATAATCTTAATATGTTAAAGATCTTACGTATCGATTAGAGATAAAACGAGTTTATACTATATAAGTTAGTAGAAATCTTATTTTATAAGCCGATTTTGTAGGATTGAATCAGATATAAAGTCTACTTCTTAATATGATATCACAGACATGAGTTTGAGTATATCATAACGAGAGATTTGTTGATTGTGTATGTCTCGATGTGAGAGAGTATTTTGAAAATCTCACATTGACTATAAATAAGACAAGTTTATAATATACAAGTGTATGCAAATCTTACCTTCTGTTCGGCAACAGTTGGACAAGTGGGAAATGTTGGGGTAAACCACAAAAATTTAGGTAGAGCCGGATCTAAATGTTGGCTAGGTAAACGTCCTATAGTAAGAGGAGTAGTTATCAACCCTGTAGACCATCCGCATGGGGGTGGTGAAGGGAGGGCCCCTACTGGTAGAAAAAAACCCGCAACTCCTTAGGGTTTTCCTGCACTTGGAAGAAGAAGTAGAAAAAGGAAGAAATAGAGTGATAATTTGATTCTTCGTTGTCATACTAAATAGAAGTGAAAATAGAAATTGTTTATTCATCTTTACAAGAAAAATGAGTAATTAACTGTGACGCGTTCACTAAAAAAATCCTTTTGTAGCGAATCATTTATTAAGAAAAATAAAGAAGCTTAACACAAAAGCAGAAAAAAGGATATAGTAATAACTTAGTCCACAACATCTACCATCATACCTACAATGATTGGCCATAACATTACTATCCATAATGGAAAAGAACATTTACCTATTTATACAACAGATAGTATGGTAGACCATAAATTAGGAGAATTTTCACCTACTCTAAACTTCCTAGAACATGCGAGAAATGATAATAGATCTCGTCGTTAACGTTAATTTGAATATAAGTCGGTTTTGTAAGGTTGAGTTAAGCTTAAAGTACACCTCTTAACATAATTATCAATATTTTCTTAACATATGGATAATTTAATTATTTAGTTATATATTTTTAATAATTAAAATTTGTAATGGGTATTACATAGGATTAAGTAGGTTCAATTCGTCCACGTCTCATAAAGGATACACATTGTATAGAAATTAAGCTAAATGGATTATTAATGCTAAACTTATCTAATTTAATTAGTCTATGTAATGTCTAATTTCATCAATTGTCACCCTAGTTTCTGTAATGCATTTGGGTGTAACCGCTAGTGATTTATATATGAGATGTTCTAAACTCTACTTGTATGTTGAATGTATCCATCAAGATCCACTCAACCTATCATAATACAATAATCACTACTACTTTTTTTTTTTTTAAATTTAGCATTTTAAACTAATGTTGTTAAGTATACTACTATTAGTGAGTTATTAAATTAGTAAGATGACACATTTTAAATTATTAAAACAATTTATAACTATACAAAATATAATTTCAAAAAAAGTCAATTTTTTTGACACAATTACCCCTAGAGTCTACAAAATAGATGGTCTCTATATAGGACAAGTCCAATTGAAGTTGCTCTCACTTTATTCGCATTAGAAAAATTCATGTAGTAATTCATAAATCATTGAAAAGCAAAGAAAAAACAATGAGTTGTTTAATCAAGTAATGAGTTCTTCAAAACTTTTTTGGATCCCACCAATTCTTTAATGTTATCCCAAATGCTTTCTAGAGTTAGATTGTGGGGTCATTTAAGCATTATTCATTTACTCTTATGTAATTAAGTTTTCACATTCAACCTTATGCATATTTTTAAATTTTGTGGATAATTATTAATAGCTAATTGTTTAGATCCGTTTGTTGAAAAAAAAAATTGTTCATGAAGTTTTTTTTTCCCTTTATTGACTTGTTCAGTAGCATTTTAGTCTTAAATTATTAGTAAATAATATAAATTTCAAGAATTTTTTTTTTATGCCAACCAAAGAATGCAACCATGCAAGTTCTAACAACATTTCAATTATTAGGGAATAAGAGTCATGAGTGGCATAAAAATATATATAAATAACTTTATGGGTAATAAGTAAGCATCTTGCATTAGATTATTATTTGGGTTTAATTGAGATGATTAAGTTTGATTAAACAACGTTCAAATTGAGTTTAATTATGCATAACGTATAAATAAGTTGAAATTGTACCAAATCTATATGGACAAAAAAACGGATTTTGAACAGTCCAAAGTGTGCCCCATTACAGGTGGCAAACACATTTGTTGAATTAGATATTTAACAGAACTGTTTAAGAGACGTTAATTAATTGTGGGTTTATTTTAATCTACATGGCAAAGTTAATTAATTACTTTTTTCTTAATAGAAGGGAAGCATATGAAAGTACAGTTTCCATATACCAGAAGCATATTCTGTCAAAATCATTGATCCAATCTGAATTATGATCATATGAGCTAGCTACCCAATAGATCCTACACCATTTTTCTTCTCCCACAAAGTCGTTCATTTTTTTTTCTTTTCCTCTGTTTAATCACCATTTATTAGATGCTTTTCACATCAAATATTCATCTACTTTAATTTAATCCGTAACCCTGTACCGTAGATGTGTAGATGGTTAATTATAGTTAAAAATTCAAATGCAAGTTTAAATTTTATATTAAGTAAAAATGAAAAGATAGAATATTGTATAAAAATAAAGACCCATAGATTCATTATGTTAAGATTTTAGATTGAGAGTGATGTCAATATCTTATATGGTTGAATTCAGGTCTGTTTAGTGTTTGTATCTCATTAATGAACATTCTCCCTTGAGACACCTAACAATTATATTAACTTGTGACCTTATTTATGATACTAATTGTTAGACGGGATGTGTACCATTAGGTCAAAAATTATAATTTTTAGTTTGTATGTAACTCTTTTTATATCAAGAGTTAAATATGTGTTTGGTCTCTTAAATTTCATTGAATTTTGGAATTAGTTCTGTTTCGAAACTTTATATCAATTTAGTCATTCATCTTTAGAAATACATGGATTTAGTCCTTCTTACCAAATTTTGTTAGGTTTATTTAATATTTTAAACACATTTTATAATAATATTTGAGTTAATATTGAAACGAAAATATGTCAAATAGTGTAATTAATTCAAATACTAACCTGAAATGGAAATGTGCTTGAATCGTCATATAAACTTAATAAAATTTATTAAAATAAATAAATTCACGCATTTTTAAAAATAAATGACTAAATTAATTAAAAATTAAAAAAAAATTCAAAATTTTACTTGAAACTTAAAATATCAAAAATATATATAATCCGTAATTTAAATATCACAGTTTAATCATAACTCGAACCACTTAATTTATGCCACAAAACGATTAATATGCTCTGTAACATCCATAATAACTATGATTTACTCAACCTTAATTTATTGACAGTGTCACTGTCAGGAACGTGATCCTTTGTAATGGTTAGACTAAAAACATGTGGAAGGAAGGGTTTAATTGATAACCATAAACACAACATAGTTTGATTATTGTGTAATGAACTAAACATAGTAATTTATGGACAAAAATATTAACCTTGGGGAGCTGATAATCATGTGAGGTATTAATGAGTGACATGAAATTTAGCGCTTTGGAATGATGCTTATATCAGTTTTCGATGGGACTTTTTTATATATAATTAAGCATCCTGACACACACTTAACAAGCCCTTGATTAAGGAGTCATGTCTGTCATGTTGTCAAATTTTTGTGCTTCTTTTCTCATCCTCTTCTTCTTCTTTCGGCACCATGTTCACCAAACTGCATACCTAGAGCCCCAGACATTAACATTATGTTCATAATCTCAAAATCAAATTTTGTTTCCTCCAATTTCGCTTTCTCTTCAAAAAAAGAAGTCAAAAACTGTTCATCCATGTGAAAATTTGAACAATTTGTGGTTGTCTTTTAACTACGTTTGGTTCGGCTTATCTTGTCACCACACAGTAGTTAATAAAAAAACTAAAAATAAATGTTAACGATCCTATTAAAGTTAAAATATATAAATAGATATAAAATTTATTTTAGGATTAAATATATTTTTGTTCTTAATTTTAATTTAAAATAAAAATTAAAGTTAGTTCACTTTTAAAATATTGACCAAATTTAATCTTTCAACTTTAGAATGATGTAAATTTAGTTTTTTTAATCAAATTTTGTTAAGTTTATTCAACATTTCAAACGAATTTCATAATAACATATGAGTTGTTTACACAGTCTGACATATTTTTGTTTCAACGTTAACTAAGAGGCTATCCTGAAACGTGATTGAAACGTCAAATAAACTTAACGAAATTCGATTAAACCGATTAAATTCACGTAGTTCTAAAATTGGAGAACTAAAATTGGTCTAAATTTCGAAAAGAAAGTATTTTCAATTTTCACTTAAAGTTTAGAGATCAAAAACATATTTAACCCTTTATTTTACAAAATTAAATTAACTTTAAAATTTATTTATTAACTTGTATCAATTAAATTAATTTATTCGTGTATTTATCATAATGAAATTTGTTGTCCGGTGACATTCCAAACATGAATATCTAATTTTTTTTTCTCCTAATTTCACAATTTTGAGATTAGATTTCTTGTGTGTGAAGAATTTGTATTGGGATCATATGAGTTTGCAGATTCCCATGTACCTAGAAATGTAAGATTTAATTTTTATCTAGGCGCATTCGATTTAGGGTTTTGTTGATGTTGGCATGCTCATCAACATGTGAAAAAGGGTTGGAAATGTGACCTACCCACCACATTCAGTATGTACTACTGTGGACACACCTATACTACCTACCTTTTTTTTGGTCTTATCTTTATTGTTCTCTTTAATTAAAGTTTTCTTCTTTTATTTAATTTTTGTTGGAGAATATAAATGAAAAACCGAACAACATAACACACCTACACTAACTTTCTCAAACCAAAAGGGTGAAGAAAAAAGAAAAAGGTCACTCAAAGAATATCACATAATTCATGTGTTCTCAAAGCTAACTCCATGAAAGATTGAACTCAGTTAAACCCTACAACCTCAATTCATGTGTTGTTGTACTTTTTTTTTTCTCTCTTTTTTTTTAATAACTTAAATGATGATTTTTTAGTAACTATTACTTGTATTCTCAGTTTCAAAACATGCCAATTTTTTGCCATTTTTTTACTAGTCACTATGAGTCTAAGTTTCATATTGAATAAAAATAAAAATTTAAGTACCATATAAAAATTGAAGTCCATAAACTTATTATTTTAAAATTTTGGATTAAAAATAATATCAATTTCTTATTTGAGTTAAGAGTGATGTCAATTTCATTGTTGATTATCTCTTGATAGACCCAACAATCACCAACTTAGTTTTTGGTTAAAGATCTTTCATATTAATGTTCCATTTAACAATAAATCTCTATCAATAACATTGAAACAAGAAGAACTTTTTGCAGTCAAATTGGACAAACCCCAATGACCCCTTTTTTTTCTTTCTTTCTTTTTAATCAGAAAAAAAAGAAGGAAAACACAAATTCAGACTTCTGAGTTTCTTGGTTTGTGGACTTTCATAAAAAACAACTAACTTTGACATTGATTTGGTTATTGATAGCCATTTTCCCAGTAACATGCGCATTATTTTGCGCTCTAAACACTCTCGTGCAATTTTCTGCAATTGCTACTTCCTTTGATTTGCAACACAATAATATTCAATTCTTGGCTTCGGACACACTAATTTTGTCTCACTCCCACTTTTTAAGGTCTTTTTCTTTTTTTCTTCTGTTCTTAAATCTCCAAAATGGTCCAAGCAAAAATGAACAAGTGGACTTTAACGACCACATAAATCAATAATATATAAAGAAAGAATATCCTCACAAAGTCATCACTCTAAATCTTTTTCTTCCTTCTATCAATGGTTAACTAACCAACTACCCCCTCTAATGCATCTTTTCTTATTTTAATCACATTAATTACCCTCATAATTAAAACTAATATTACAAAAATCATTAATGTATTCAATTTAAAAAAAGTTCCATTCTTTTCAGTCACCACTCTCGTAAAACACATCAATTCATGTTTTTTTTTCTTAAATAAGTTGAGCTATTGGGGGAGCTTATTGACTTACCAAACTTAAACTTATGAAATAATTAATTTATGAGACTTTAGCACATTTTCATATAAAAATAAATAAAATTTGTCTGCCTTATCATGTGGGCCCTTTTACACACTCAATTGGGTTAAATTATATATATAAATAAATAAAAATATGAAGGAAATGGGAGCAACAAAATCTGATTGTTTGGTCCTACTATATCCACGGAAGCAAAGGGTTTATATTAAAATAATACAATGGCTTTAAGTTTTAGGTGTTATTTGCTATAACGTATTGGAAACAATTTCTTAGCACTATTCAACTAATCAAAGTGTCGGTAGCCAATAGCCATCGTTTCTCTGCCACTGTTCATAGCTACCACCAATTATTATCATTGCAATTTTTGGTAATTTCAAGTTTTTTATGAATATTTTGAGAAAAAAAAAATCATCGAAGACTTATCACCGATCAAAAATTAATATAATTTTAATTTAAAATTTTAAGATAATAGATATGTACATTTTCTATTTTATGTATTGTTCAATATAATAAATCTTAAGATATTTCTTACATTCTCAAATTATTTATAGATTCATTGATTTTACCACGTTAGATTGAGTAAAACAGAATTTTTAAAAAAATTCGTTAGGATAAGTTCTGATACCATATTAAAAAGTAGGCTTTTAAACTTAACTCAACCCCTACAAAACCAATTTGTAAGATAAGGTTTGCACTACGCTTATATATTATGAAATTATCTTATCTCTAGTCAATGTGGGATTTTTAACACATAATTCTTAAATTTTTTTCTTTCTTTTGTATTAAAGAAGTTGGAGATGATGTTATTAAGAGGTGGTCGGTGATTTTGGAACATCATGTGTAACAAGCAATGTACATGGGAAAGTTGAATTTGAAGAGAAATTAGTTCAACCCTTTTGTTTCTCTTAATCTAGCCAAAGATGATTTATGAGTTCCGGAGTTTTAGGTGTGATATACAAATCACAATTGAAATTGTTACAGTATAAAGGAATCTCAACTCCATTTCTTGTTTTGTTTGTTCATGAAGAAGGGCAAGGGTACCCGAAATTCTATTATATGTCTACAAAATAAATATCATAGAGACCCACTTCACCATACCCTTTATTTAGTGATTTATTAAAAAAAATTGCAAATATTTAATTTGGGTTTTTATAAAATTAGTTAGAAAGAGCTTATAAAGAAAATTCTCTATTCTTCAACTCATACTCATAAAAAACTATGACTTATTATTAAATCAATTGTTATGGCCACCTAACCGATTTGTTTTCTATGTAAAAAAGCAAATTAAGTCATAGTCATTGTCTCTAATGGCGATTTCTTTTTCTTTTGTCTACTTTTTTGTCCTCTTTTTTTTCCTTAAAGAAAAAGAACAACCCACTAATATTTTGTATCGTAATTTTTTGGATTATTCTCTGGATTTGTGATTCTTTACTCTTTCTCATAAGCTTGTCACATATTTTTCTTTGGGCAAGTAATTAATAGGGCCAAGGGCAAAAAAAGCTACATCAAAATTCCATGCGTTTATTACTAAAAATATTCACCAAGACCAATTCAATTATTCAAGAGTCGATCATGAGTAAATAGAACACCATTACCAATGTCTTTCTTTGTACCAAAAAACATGGCTTTATTTATTCTTTTTTTTTTCTTCCTTTCTTTCATATTCTTTATCTTTTTCTAAAAGGAAAAAACTTAATTCCTACGTAAAGCAGATACCTTGATCCTTGTATTAGACTACAAATCTTGAAAACAAACTTGTTTCGATCTTTGTCAACTTTGTGTTGTGTTCTATATCAGTGGTAATAATTTTTATAAAAAGACCCAAAAATGTTTGAGAAAATTAAGAGCGTGATTTATGATAAATGACTGCGTCAGTGTATAGGAAAATGTTTAGAATGAAAGTGACATTAAACTGTCATGGGATTTTCTGGAAGATATTGCATGCTAGAAAACAATGTGATAATGACCAAATTTATCGATTTTGATGAGATAATTGTTGGGGAAAGCACGCACATAACATGCCAAGAAGATGAAAAGAATGAGCACAATATTATATGACATGAGCATTAATAAGATAACTATAATGTTTGATTGTTAGTTATGATTTCACTTTAATCCCAAAATTTTGTAACCGAAACTTTGGCAAATCTAATGCACGCCACATTCAGCAGTTTGACTCTTCATTAGAGGCAAAGGTAATCATTAATTCCGAAGCATGCAAATTTTCTTGGGCAAAGTTATGTACCTTGTTATCGGTGAAGTACAAAGAACATAAACTGGTAAACTTTATTAGAGTGGCGAAAGTTGAGAAAATCAGAATGTTCTTGCTTGAGAATATGAATGTGGCAGAAAAATCAATGTTGTTGTAAGTTGTGACTTAGTTAAAATCAATATTTTTAACCGAACCTTACTCAACCAAAAGGTCCCGGGCATATTAGTATTAAATGAAGGTTAATTTATCAAAAGAAATTAATTTCTTTTTTTTTGGTTAAATATGTTTTTTTCTCTTCTCTTTAATTTTGAAATTAGTTTATTTTGAAACTTTGAACCAATTTAGTCTTTCATCTCTCGAAATACGTTGATTTAATTTTTTAAATAAAATTTTGTTAGGTTTATTTGATGTTTCGTATGTATGTCATGATTGTATTTGAGTTATTTATACGTTTGATACATTTTTACTTTAATGTTAAGTCAAATACTATTATGAAACGTGTTTGAAATGTCAAATAAACTTAACAAAATTTAATTAAAATGATTAAATTCACGTATTTCAAAAGATGAAAGACTAAATTGGTCCAAAGCTTTGAAATGGACTAATTTCAAATTTGACTTAAAATTAAGTGATCAAAAACATATTTAACCCTTCTTTTTTATATTATCAATCTGGATTTACCTTTTTAAAAATTATAGATAGAAGTTAAGTTATGCTTGGTGTGCACAACTTCATTCTCAAACACGATTTAATCCCTATCCGTAATTTTTTAAAAAACAAATCTAATTCGGTAACATCAACAATAAATTAACGCCTTTTGGTAATTATGAATATATCACTTAATAATATATCATAATATGTTAGAATTTAGACATTTATCGGTAAAAAAGGAATAGTCATTTAAGCTGGTACAAAATCTCATATATACTACAGTGAGTCTCAAGAACTAATAATTCCAATTCTAGTATTTCTATTCCAGCAATTTATTTACACATTGTTCTGCAATTCTCTTTTCCTTAAATCTGTGCATTTTCGTTTCTGCATTTTACCTTTGCACATTTTAATTTTGCAGCACTTTTACAGTTTCAATGATTTTAAATGATTTCAATTCACATTTTCAGTAAGTTGTTTCTCTTATTCAATTTAATTCCAGGTCATTTTTGCATCTCCAATCATTGAAGTTTCAATCTATTTTCAATTCACTTCATTCTTTATTTCATTTCTTTCTCATTCTTTTCCCATTTGTTTACCATTTTATTCTCCTAACCAATCTTCATCATTGATAAACTTAACAATAACATTGAGTTGGACACAAATAAGACAAAACCTTCTCACCATATCAAAATGAAGATTCCAAGGTAGTTACAAAATTCCTTGAAATAGCCTATATGTCTGATGTGATCAAAGATTTATTTAGTTTGTTTTCCTCTGAAATGCAAAAATTAAGAAATAATTTTGACCAATTTTTGTTATTCAATTTGTGATATTTATTGGCACCACTTCTACATTATCCAATCACTGATATATGAGATGAAAACTTGAAATGTGTTGATTTTTCATTCACCATTTAGGTTTGGAGACAACAACTCCTTTGGGGTCCCCCCTCTCAGCACATTTTTGCAAAAGTGGAATTTCACAATTATCTCAAATCCAACATTATTTACCTGAAAATTCCATGGTGCAACTTTCTTTTTCTCTGTTTCATTCTCAGATTTCTGAGACAACTTAACAATGTTTTTTTTCTCTACATTTGGACTTTTAAGGTTTGTTCTTATAATAAACAATCAAATAGTTTAACTAAGAGCAACTTCTCCCAAAACGTTTTCTAAACGTACTACTAAGATTTAACTCTAGTGTAGACAAAATGAATTTGTTCATGAATATTTTTTTTCTTAATTTTAAAAATTGAATTTAAGTTAAATTCAACTTTATAAATCAAGGGAAGCGGATTCTATGAAACGAAATTTTAGTAATCAATGTGAGATCTTCAATATATTTTTTACACTAAAATACTTATATTAATGTGCAATTATATATTTATAAGTGGTTTGATAATAATTCGATAACAGATGATAATATAAGATAAAATTTATATTTATTTATATAACTTTGCATTTCTCTAACATTTAAGAAAGATAAATCATATATAAGTTGCATGTGACATTAATTATCCTCTGACGAAGCCAAGTGAATCCGGTCAAAATCGAATGTGTCACTTGAACTGTTACACTCTTAAATAAAAAGAGTTACATCTGCTTAATGGTCATAACTTTTGATCGAATGGTAAGTGTTCGATCCTAACGATATATTAATTATGACACATTATATTAATTTTTAATGTTTTTGGGAAATTAATTTTACTATTTTGGCATATCTCTTTAGAAAATATAACCCCTGAAAGGTGACAAAAACTTTTAAGAGCAATGTTTGGAAGGTGAATGGGTATTTTAAGAGAAAGGTATCTGAGGATGCAAGTGGGTCCAATTTATATGTATTTGATCCACAGTACCAACTTAGCTGGCTCTGTGAGGACTTGTCTGCATCCACTTCACACTCATATCATATCTTCTTCAAAATGTTCCAACTATTCATTATTCTTTCAGGGACCAACTTTCTTAATTTTCTTTTAATTAATAATTATAGCTAATTTAATTATAATCAATAATGGAATATTAACTTCTCTTATCATCATATCTTTCAGATTGGATCGGAATTCGAGCCTCAGAATACACTTGTGTGGCAGCATAATCACTTCAATAAGAAATTGTAACTTTTTTAAACTGTTATAATAATAATCAAGGTATTTAAGCAATGTAATTTTGATTATTTAAATAAATTATCTCTTTTACTTGTGAGGACATGTCTTTTCTTTTACATTTTAATTTAAATATAAACAAATTTTCCAGAAATAAAAAGTTTAAAATGACTAATTTCCTTTGTATTGTATTGTTTCTTTTAGTTAAAAATAATATTTAATTTTTCTGCGTGTATGGTATGTTAGAAAAAAAATATATCATACAAAGGTAAAATTTAATGTAAAAAAAAATAACTATTCGACAGTTTGAAAAGGTTAACTTTTTTACGAATTATTATATATGTAGTGATTAATGAAATTTTCTATATAATAGTCATTGACAAAGTTATATAGTTCAAGATAAAATAAAGAATGATGTAAAGATATTTTATAGTAATTTTTTATTATTTTTTATTTTATTAGCACCGTTAACCACCTTCATGTGTCATAGAAAACAATCAACCTATAGCATCTAATTTTCTCCTTTTTTTTATTTTTTACTTTAACTTTTACTATAATTCTAATAAAAAATAAATGGCTTCACTTTAAGTTCAATATATAACAAAAAAGAAAAATAGGAAAACTTTGGGCCGACACTACAGACATCAATGTCTAGGTCCAGAGTATACAATCAATGTAGAAGAAAAGAATGGATACAAATACAAGAAAAGAAAAAAGAAAAAAAATGTTAGAGACAAAGACTATACACCCACCACCAATATGAGATCTCCAAAAAAAAATAAAAAAACATTAACTTGTCATAAATATTTTAATTATTTGAGAATTTGAAAAGGTTAATTATTTATATGTATCATTTCATTTTCAATTTCATCTTTTAAGTTATCATTATTTCAAATTTAAATATTACGTTACCATTTTTACCAACTGATTGTTAATTTTCAATTTTATTATTTTATCCTTTTGAATAACTATTTATTTAAATTTAACTATTTTTTAAAACTAAATTAATTATTTAGAATAAAAAAATATATACAAACACAACACGCATATGTTTCTGTTAATAAAGTATAATATATATATATATATATACACTAGTGTAAATATAGACACTATCGCGCCTGTGTGTTTAGAGTTTATGATTTAGGGTTTAGAGATTAGGAAAGAATAATCATTGATAATTAAAGAAGAAGAGAAGAAGCAGAAACATCCGATTTTATAAGAAGCTTGTAGAAGTAACGGTCAATTTTTAAAAATTTAATAAATTATTATATTTAAAAGATAAAATTGGTATTTTGGAGTGTGGACACAAAAAGGAGAATCCCCTTATAACCAATTAAAATGAACTTCTAAAGAGATGTATTAGTATGATGAAGTGAAAAACCTAAGATTAATTATAGAGGAACTAGATAATTAATCTTGTGCATAATAATTTACTTAACACAAACGTTAATCTTATGGCCTTAAAATTGTAGGTGTGAAAAGTATATCAGTTTGTACTATTGAACTCATCCACTTAGATTTACTTTACAAACATGTTGACCCGACTCATTTAACATATAATCCACAATAATTTTTCTAAAATGTGAAATCAATATACCTTTATAAGTTTGTTATTTATTTTCTTTTTCCAATTTTCTGAAGAAGAAATTAATGTCTTTGAGAAGATGAAATGACATGAAATTTTCATATTTATTTAATTAACGATATAATCCATGTATTATACGAATTTTATAATTTTAATTAACATTTTTTTAAGATGTATTTTCTGATGTGATAAGCATTTATCCTTTAAAATTTTAATATTACGTTAACAAGATTAACATAAATTTTTTTTATTTATAAATTATTAAAATTATTTTATAATTTTTCTTATTAAAATATTCTTCTTGATAAACTTTTCAAGGAAATTTTACTATATCGTATATTTATTATTTGATTGATCTTCTTCCCACGAAAGCTTACACCTTGATTTGTATTTTTTTAATCTGAATATTAGATAAGGTTTTTTCCTTTTTCTCTCTATTTCAAATAAATAAATAACATTCATTTGGGCTTTCATTTTCATATTTTTGGTCCATTTCAATTTGGCAAGACTTCGTGTACTATCCAATTTCTTCGGCTATCAAATTTCTTAGTGCACCCCCTCATAAACTTCTGGAAAATATTATTGACACAGGCTGTAACATCCTATTATGAGAGGGTGCTTATATACCTGTTTTGTTCTTCTTAATGTTTGTATTTTTTTTCTTCTATTTTTATATTAAAACTATTTTTTTTTTCAGGAACTAACTTTCTGTAATACTTTATGGAAGCTGAATTTTTTAATGCAAAATTTTCAGAAATTAACTTTTGTAATATATTAGAATGTGTAATGAATATTAGTTTTGATGGAATCTAAAAAAAAAAGAAATAAAGAGGGGGAGCGAAGATGAAAGGGAATAAATTATCTTGAAATATAAAAAATAATAATGGGAGTATAAAAAGCAAAACATCTGTTATAAATATCACTGGACCAGTCTGTTAGCTTTGCCACTATGGGTCCACCGTTTGGGTCCAATCCTTCGGCCCTGGAATTTCAGGCTTAGAATATGCTTGCTGCACCCCCCATAAAATTTCTTGCTGCACCTCTCGGTACAAGAAAAATAATCAAATATCCTTTGCCATTGCCTAAAATAACTCATTCCAGAGATTTTTTTTAAAAATATTTTATGTATTCCGATAAACTATTTCCAAAACACATTTGATTAAGGAGTGTTTTAAAAATTTCATTCCAAAAGGTGTTATCGTTCTGAAAAGTTTGTTCTTGAAAACGTGTTCAGAAATATATTTTACGCATTCCGAAGAAATTATTTTGATTTTTTTTTGAAAATATTCTGTTTCAAAAAATTTTGTTTCGGAAATTTTATTTGAAAAATTCAAGAAATTCTGTTGCAAAACTAATAATCCGAAAGTCACTCTTAGAAAGGTAAAATGGTGATTTCACAAAAATTGATGGGGTGTAAGAAATAATTGATAGGGTACAGGAGGCAATTGGTTTCAGGCTTTTTTTCCATTATACTTTAATAGACCAAAAACAATAAAAGTACTACTTTGTTAAATAAATAAAATAAGGGTTATTTTTTTCACTTTCACAAAAAATCTTGAACATCTCGTGCTGTTTCGGAATTCATTTTTCAAAATATAAAAATATTTTTGAAAACCCATTCCAAAATAAATAAATAAAAGTCCAAGAATTTCATGGAATGTTTGAAGAAACACCCAGAGTTTTAAGGACAAACAAGCTATTCAAGGTTGAATTTGAATGTATTATACGAGACTCCGAAAGAATTTATTTGTACTATTTTGGATGGTTTTTATGTTAAAAATAAATCATAAAAAGAAAGTAATTAAAAATAACGAAAAATTACTATTATTTTTCTTTTCCGTTTTCAGAAGTTCCAGACTTCTTTCTGTGAATGAAATTGGAAAAGACACTGATAAATTCTTAAATCCAAAAGGAGTTTTTATTTTTCAGTTTTACCTTAACGTAATTTAAAAAGTAAATATGAACGTAGACTTGTTGGTTTCAGAATAGAGTTTAGAAAGTACCTTTCAGAAATTCTATATGAAATAACAATTTTTTTGCATCAAACAAAGAATAAGTAAAAAGTTATTATCTCATAAATTTAATTTAAACATGACCTAAAGTGAAAATTCCGAGGCCTGGCCTTCTTGCAACAGTAGTTAGGATGTGTCCCAACTCCATTTATTTTTTAGTCGAAGGAACATGAAAGTGTAAACATTAAATTTTGTTGAAATTACATTTACTTCACAATAAGTATATTAGATGATACCTACATCATCTTCGGGTGGCAACGTGAATTCATTTAGACCCGTCAAATGTGGATCGGTATAATCCGTTCCACTTTCAAAATATGAGTTCAAAAGTTTGGTCTATCCTACATTGATTTTAGACCGAAGGTTTGTGACCAATTTTTTTTTTTATATATATAAAATTTTCAATACTTTACAAATTGAAAAATATTAATAAGTTCATCAAATTGAACAAAGACTTTCAGGAATTGAATGATAAATTGATAATTCAACATTTTTATCATGTACATATTCGTACTTTGACATGCACAATTAATTCTTGAAATTTTAGTACATTCAAAAATACATAACATTTGTCTTTTTCACTCATATAAAAACTTGGAATGTTCATACAAAAGTTCGAAAAAAAAAAGTAACTAACATATACAAGTGTAATTTTTTTTTTGCGGGCCACGGACCGGCTCATCCTGTCACATTTTTTGCCCGTGCAAACTGCTTGATCTTTGTAATTTTAAATTATAAAGATTAAGTTAAATAAAGAATAAATTTTTTATAATTTTAAAATGTATTTTCTTTTTATTTCTAGAGTTTAAGGTTATTTTTCATCCATTCTTTTATTAAAATGCAAAAATTAGTAAGTGATAAAGAAATAAATTATATTATTTAATAAAAAAAATTGCAAGGTTTTTCTTTTTATATCTCAAGTCTTTTTTTTTCGCAAAAGCATAAACAATTTTCTGGTTAAATACATTATGAGATGTTTTTCGGTACTGTTTGTATTCAGTTCTAGCTGTTTTTGTGCATTGTAATCGACCTGTACTCTCTTATTCAAGATGAGAATAGGCCCCCAACTCGCCTGCATTGACAATAAAGGAAACTAGCAGGATAACTATCAATTGATAAATATCTATCAATAATTACTAATATATTTTTTTCATTGGTAAATTCGTTGATAAATATCATGAGTTGGTGGTGTTCTTCCTCTCCTCATCCTCTTATTCTTTTTTTTTTCTTATTCTTCCTTCTCTTCCATAGCTGTCGTTCATCGACTCCTCCTCTCTCTTATTTTTTATTCTTCTTCTTCCTCCTCCTCTTGCTCCTTCTTCTCCCTCATCCTCTTTTGTTTTCTCCACCTCCTCTTCTTTTGTCATGGTCTCCACTGTCACGACCACCTCTTATTTCTCTTTCTCCTTCTACTTCTTATTATTTTCTCCTTCTCATCCATCTTCATTTTATTTATCAATGAATTTAAAAAAATACAATTATAGCCAAATTTTCAATTCAAATTATTGGCTTTACTAACAAAGTTTAAAAAGAATTCATTACCAACAAATTTCAATGGATTTTACTATCAAAATAAAAGTCAAAATTTTAACACTCATTTTACTCACAAAACTTACTCATAAAAATATCCGCTGATAATAAAAATTTTACATTATTGATAAATTTTACAGATAAAAATATTTGTTGATAATTAAAATTTTAAAATATGTCGGTAAATTATATTTTACCAATAATTTTTTTCATCAATAAAATTCATTGATAATTATTATTTTACCGTTTTTTCACGGTAAAATATTATTCATAGTATAGTATTTTCTTGGATTATGTTAAAGTATTTATATAATAATTATATCATTTTTAGGCCTACTTTCTAAAAGTAAGTTATAACATTTTTGACTTTTTTAAACATTTGAAATAATTATTTGAAAAACATAGTTTTAGGTGAAAAAAAGTTAACGTGAAGGGTGAAAGTAGTTAGTTTTGACATGTTAGAAACCTTTTAAGCTTCGTAGGTTGAAATTGATATTTTTATATTTTTTGGATATTGAAAAGTAGTTTAAAAGGTATAATTGTGATTATAAATGTGATTTTTAATGTTAAGTAACGAAATTGAATAAATAATTATTTTGGATATATGTTGTATGCTCAAGACCTAACCTATTTCTATTACCTAAACATATTAGATTCTTGACGTCACATGTAAAAAATACTTCATCCTAAAATTTGAAGGAAGAATTTCATTAACAAGCAAATATTATTAATAAAGCAAAGGCTACAATAATTGACACAAATAAAATATATTGCAACTAAATTTTGCCATGAAACTCGTACTAGGCACTAAGTCAATCAAAACTATTAATGATAATTTTATATACAAAATTGATATAAAAGTTAGGCAAAACAGATTTAAAAATAACTTCATATTTCTAGACTTCATTAATATATTCTCAATTATACTCAATGTGTTTAAAATTCAAATTGATGTTCAAACCGATAAAATTAATAGATCAAATAATTGTTATTTAAGTTAGTAAATTACTAATTATACTGCATGAATTAATATAAAAGAATATACTCTCTCGCTGTATTAATATTGTCACTTATAAACTAATTAAAATATGTGTAAGAGAGAGAAAATGTGAGATTAATTGGAACAACTTCTAAGATTAATTTGATGATGTAAATATCAGATGAGTTACTTAACATACATTACATTATCAAACATATATAATATTTGGCAAGGTTTTTTTTTCTTCTCAAACTAGTTTAACAAGTAAATTCAACTAAAGTTTTAAGATATCATGTATGTAAGCATAAATGCAGAATATGATCCTATTATTGATTCTGACAATCAATCATAAACAATATCCCATACTATACTGATAATCATGCTGTAAAAAGTAAACGAAGCGTACCTGAATTGGCCATAAGGATAATATTAGAGAGCACTAATGATACACTACCTGAATTGGCCATAACATAATATTAGAGAGCACTAATGATACAATGATCTTCCTCCTGTAGAGCATATTTATTTCCCTTTGATTTTCTCTCTTGATGGGGATAGGGAGAAAGGAACAGGAAGAGTACGTTATGACTCTGTGTGCTCTCAGAAGGGAACCACGACCATTTATAAATTGAATTACTGAGTTTTAGTATTTTTAATTTGACCCCTCATCAAATTAGAAATTACTAAGTGGTCTCTACACAATATTTATTTTCATGACATATGCATTTAGCCAAATCTTTAATTTAGTCAGATCACTTTATTATTTGACTTTATAAATAATGGCCCTGACACATTTAATTATGTATCATATATATGCATGACCTAAAATCACTAACAATCTCCCACTGGTCACAAATATATATGTCCTTACAACCTTATAAACGTGTTAGACTTTATGAGCTCAAACTTGCCATTATATTACTCGAGCATACTCCAAAAGTCCTGTCCATTAATTATATCAGTATGTAGAACCAAACCAGTTTTTCATTGCATCAATCGCAACTAAAACCAACAATGATCACTAATCCTGACACAACCAAATGACATGGATTCATCATGAAATGTGTAGCATGAAAAATTATGTGAAGGTGATCTGTATATACACATCTATTTTCAACTGGTCCAAACTTTAACTTAATGAGATCAATATAAAAACTTAATGTACAAAGTGTAAAATTAAAACCACATATATAAATAACCAAATATGTCTGAAAGTTTAATGTATGCATACAAGAAATTAAACATAGAACATAAAACATATAAAAATGACTATCTCCCACTAAACCTCAGATTCCTCAAACTGTAAAACACCCATGTGAGCAACATGCTCATGAAAGACCTTGGGTGGAAGTCCTTTAGTTAGAGGATCTGCAATCATGGAGTTTGTCCCTAAATGTTCTATGGAAATCTGTCCACTCTGTACTCTTTCTTTAACAACTAGGAACTTAATGTCGATGTGCTTCGACTTAGTCGAGCTCCTATTGTTGTTGGAATACAATACAACTGATTTATTGTTACAATATAACTTAAATGGTCTTTTAATGCTTTCCACAATTTTTAGCCCTGTGACAAAATTTCTCAGCCATATCCCGTGATTAGATGCCTCATAGCATGCTACAAATTCTGCTGCCATGGTGGATGAAGCTGTAAGGGTTTGCTTGACACTGCGCTAAGAAACCGCACCACTTGCCAACATAAAAATGTAACCTGAAGTAGATTTTAAGCTATCTTGACATCCTGCAAAATTTGAGTCAGAAAACCCAGTGATCTCCAACTGGTCTGACCTCCTATATGTGAGCATATAACTAGGGATGGCAACGGGACGGGGCGGGTATGGGTATCATGATCCCATCCCCATCCCCATAATAAAAATTCATCCCCATCCCCATCCCCATCCCCAAACCCAACGGGTATACAACTTTTGACCCATCCCCATCCCCACCGGGTAACGGGTATTTTCTTATACCCATACCCATACCCATTTTTTTATTGTTCCATATATCAA
>Ga0209589_1004910_pt1 | contig 22919 bp, 6 predicted proteins | sample CowpeawhiteBW_FD_187525 | JGI IMG/M metagenome (GOLD analysis project Ga0209589, IMG submission 187525) | Root nodule microbial communities of legume samples collected from California USA - Cow pea white BW (SPAdes) (version 2) | ecosystem: Host-associated > Plants > Roots > Nodule | place: USA...
CAAATTTTGTTAAGTTTATTTGACATTTTAAACACATTTTATGATAACATTTGAGTTAACATTGAAGCTAAAATGTGTTAAATGGTGTAAACAATTTCAATACTATCATGAGATGCACTTGAAACGTTAGATAAACTTAACAAAATCTGATTAAAAAGACTAAGTTCACGTCTTTTAAAAGATGAAGGACTAAATTGGTCAAAAGTTTTGAAGAGAGACTAATTCCAAATTTCACTAAAACTTGAGGGACCAAAAACATATTTAATCCTAAAAAAAATAACCTAGTTGAAATTAGCCAAAAGGTAATGATTCTAACAATGTTTAAATCTCAATGTTTCATTTTGCAACCAAAACTGAGTTGTGTTTCTTGAGAATTTAGTTTTAATCATATTCTCAATATTATTCCAAAACTAAATCGATTTGATGAGAGTTTTTTGTCCACGAGGCTAACAAACATTTGTTTTTCAATCTAACTAAGGTGTTTCTCTTTAAGCTTCTACAAACAGATCAATTTGATGTAGAAATCACTTATGTTGTGAATTAATCACACCCAAACACTAACTAATTCAATCTTAGTTTTACTTTAATGTCAATTAGGATTTTTGTGTATGTCCCTCTAACACAATCCTCCTTGTTTCTTTTTTGGTTTTTTAGTAACAATGGAAATGGGAACAAAGGTACAATGGATAAAGTATAAATTTAAGATCGTGAATCAAGAAATGATATATAGGGTGGTGATGACAAATGGATTTCATTAATTGCATTGAAATGTAAAGAATAAAAAATAGCTAACAGAAATTGAATTATCAAGGAAGAGTAAAGCAACTTGTCAATTAAGTCCATGAGAGTAGTGACAAAATTGCAACAACCAACATTGGATTAATTAGCTATTTTTCTTGTTTGCGGCATTTCTGTATGTACTATTTCCAAGACTTATGACCCTTGCAAAAAACAAAAATCAACCTATTTATATTTCCTAACCCCCTTTGACAATTACACAAAGTAAATTTAAAATTTAAACAAGTTACATGCACTACAAGAAAAATGTTAATTACCGACGATAGTAATTCGTTAGTGAAGGCAAAAATCCATCGATATTTTGTATTTACCAACGGATTATCGATGGCCAAATATCTGAAACATTCGTCGTTAAATTTTTTCGACGAATGTTCTAGATCCGTCGATAACTAACGATAGAATAATTCGTCGAAAAGACTCATCAATAATTATCGACAAACTGCTCCGTCGGTAATTACCGACAGATTAATCTGTTAGAAAAGACTCCTCCGAATCGCAGTAACCTAATTTAGTTCGATTAAAAATTTGTTAGTTGGCTCAAAATAAAGTAACCATTGGTTGGGTTCTATTTAATTCCATCAATGCCCATTTTGATTCCACTCAATGGCACTTGGGTGATTCTATGACCCAATTTTCCTTACACTCTAAGAATGTGGCTATTTTTTTTTTGTTTCATTTGTAGCTTTGTAGAATGAACATTCAAAAGGATTACACTATTCTTTATCTTTTTGGGACTAAAAAGATTGATTGAAAATTCTACCATGTTCTTTTTAATGGTAGAATGGCTTCCAGGATTTGAGAAAGGGTAATTGGATACTCTTGTATTTGTTCTATTTCCCAATCATAAAATATAGCTACTACATACCTACTTCTCAAAATTGTGGGAATTAACTCCCCACTTAGAAGACAAACTAGACATGGCAGCTTGTTGGTGATGCTAATTCATATGCATTCTTAATTCATTTTTTTCAATTTCTAATTTTTGTACCGTTATTTATTCGTGACTCTAGTTTGAACCAGCAAGGTGCTTTGCAGATTTAATTTGTATTGGGAATCCAAGTATGAGTCTAAGTCCCACATTGAGTAAAAATAAGAAAGTTGATAACTATATAAGGATCAAGGCCCATAAATCCATCACCTTAAGGTTTTGGGTTAAGAGTGGTGTCAATCTCTTATGTGTGGGTTGGGCTCATGCTCATTGGTGTTGTATCTCCCTAGTGATCCTCTCTCTAAAGACCCAACAATGGTATCAAAGCTAGGTTCGTGTGGTGGCCGACTTAAACGAGGCCCTGTATCGAAAGTCTTATTGACAATGGGTCAGGTATGTGTGTCCCGTTAAAAGAAGAAGAACAATACAAAAAAAGGGTACTCGATAGTTAGCTCGAGAAGGAAGTACCAAAGTGAAGGGACTCACACTTGAGGGGGAGATGGTTGGGAATCCAAGTGTGGGTCTAAGTCCCACATTGAGTAAAAATGAGGAAGTTGAACACCATATAAGGATCAAGGCCCATAAACTCATCGCCTTAAGGTTTTGGATTAAGAGTGATGTCAATCCTTTATGTGTAGGTTGAGCTTATGCTCATTGGTATTGTATCTCCCCAATGATCCTTTCTCAAAAGACCCAACAATTTAGTGTCATTGAATCGGTGATTGTGGTGAGTTAATTATGGGATATCACTGTTTGATTCATATTGAATAATTGTTTCGGGTCATATTTTTTACTTCTCCGTCAATTGAAGTTCAAACCATGGTGTATTGTTATGCAGTGATAAGAATGAACAAAGGGAGGGTAACACTACAAGAAAATGTCTTATTAGTAACAAATTTTAGTGACTAAAAGTTGTTAGTCACTATAGTGACCAATTTACAAAATTAAAATTGATTGGTTACTAAAATAGTTACTAATATAAATAAAAAATTGTAATTGGTCATTAAATTTGTCACTAATTAATTAGAGAGCAATTTAGTAACTAAGTTATTTTGGTAGCCAAAACTTAGGTCACTAATTAGCTACCTAGGTTTTTTCTACAAAAATAACTTAGTTACTAAATTGGTCTCTAATTAATTAGTGACAAATTTAGTGACTAATTATAATTTTTTATTTATATTAGTGACTATTTTAGTAACCTATAAATTTTAATTTTGTAAATTGGTATCTAAATTGGTCACTATAATAACTAATAACTTTTAGTTAGTAAAATTGGTTACTAATAAGACATTTTCTTACGGTGATTTGACATTCGGAGAAGATGACAATATTGTACCGAAGACAATTTCAATCGGTCCTCTTAAATGTTAGTGTCTAGTTTAAGGATTCAAGTTATTTTACTCTTGCGTTCTATATTTTTTCAGGGCTCTGATGATCTCTCAGAGCAAATTTTGTTTTAATACAGAAATTCCATATACCAAACAAGGTTGAAGCTTGATCTGACTTTGATGGAGCACTACGAGCAACACTGCCCAATCCTTGAGGGTATAATTGTTTGAATACCCCTCCTCCAGGATACAAGTTCTTTTCTTCCAAACATTATTTCTCTTAGATGTAATTAAGAATGTTAAATAAATTTAAATATTTTCTGTTCTCATAACTTTGAATGTCTTGTGATATTCCCCATAATAGATTCCAACTAAGTGCACCAAAAGTAAAGATTATGGAGGGCAAATATACCACATGCTCATCTTACAATGAAAAAAAGGTTTACTTTTCTTTTTTATTTCTGGTTCAACAAGGTCACGGGAATGTAGACTATTGATATCTTCATAAAAAGGGACTGAATGGTTTCATTTTCCAATTATGTTTTGGACAAATTGATTACGAGCATTTTAACTTCATAATTGTCCATTTGGGCTGTTTGCTTTTGCAAGGTACCCAAATTTCTATTTCTTTTATCATTTACTATAGTTTTAATAAATTTCTTGGACAAATTTGATTAAAATTCTTAATTAATTAGTAGAATCACTTTTTTGACGGTGAATTGTACTCTACGATGCTTATCCTTTCATTTAATTAATATTTTAATATATGGTATATAAAATAATTTATTTTTCTATACAAAGATAGATTATATTTTTCAAAATTACATGCTGATTTGACATTCCATGAACACTTTTCCGGTTTTTTCTTTTTTTTTCGAATGGTGCAATTGGAAACCTTATTTCTCAAATTGGTGCACTTATGTTTTAAAATTCTGAATAGAGGTAAGTTGTGTGAAAACAGAATAACTTCGTCTTGTCTTGAAGAAGTTGGGCGAAAATAGGACAACTTCAGTTAAGCAGACTGAAGTTATGCTAAATTAAAGAGACTTTAATTTGGTAAAAATAATTACGAGAATAATCAAAGTCGTGCTTGAACGATAAAATTTTATGGAAGCAAAAGTCTTGTCAAAATGGGACGATTTCATTTACAAAGAAAGTTTTGCGTAATGGCATGATTTTAGTGTGAATTTATAGCAAAGTCTTTCCATAATGGCAAGACTTCAGTTGAATCGTATTATTGTAAAAAAAAATTATTTGGTTCTGATAATATTAAATTGAATAAAGAAGTTAAAATTTTATTGTATATAATAAATTATAGAAGAATAAAATAGATATAAAAATGTAAAGAAAAGAAAAAGTTTTTTTAATAACAAATATGAAATCCAATAATTTTTTGGATGATATATATTAAAATAAAAATGAACAACAAAGTCGGTAAACTAAAGTTACGAGAGTTACATAAAATAAAATTTCACTGTCTATTTGGGCAGTTGCTTCTATTATGACCAATACTTCTGCAAAAGGAACATTTCTTTGATTTATTTGGCAGTGACTAGTTCATTTCGTTGTGGATACGAGTTGTAGTTCGTCTTCTTGGTCTTTTGTGTCGCATGTGAGGGTCAGACATTAAATTTGGACCAGTAAACGACAACGAAGAAGACCTCCTTGTGGCACACACTCTCATAAATAACTTTCATGTCCTATTATAATGGACAAAATCATCATGAAATTTTTTACTACTTATACGCATTATTATTTAACTAATTAATATCACTAGAAAAATATTTAATTTTTATTAAAGTCGTCTCGATTTGGCACGACTTCTTAACAACAAGGAAGTAGTCTTTCCATGTTGACACGATTTCAAATCATTTTAATTAAAGTCGTCTTATATTGACATGACTTCTTCATTGTGAAATATTGCCATTTTGGCATGATTTACCCTGGAATTTTTAAAAGTTTTGCACCCCTTTGGTAATTACAAAAGTACATTGCACCGTTATGGAAAAAAAAAACCACACTTTTCCTACCTCCATTTTAAACTTTAAAGATACATAAACTTTTCCTTTTTTTTCTAGGTGCTAAAAAATTGAACTTGGTTACCACACATTACATCTGCAACATTGCATCATTCATATCTTTATATGACCTGGCTGGTATCATATTTGGAAAAGAGCGTATAGGTCAAGAACTAAATTAGGTACATCTCAATGCTAATGAATATAATATAGAAAAGAATATTATTTAGACTTATTATATTGTTATCTAATTCAAATACTTATATGCTCCTACTCTTTTTATTGTAGGCACTAGGTGCGGTGCTGGGAGTAACGTGCCATATTCAAGTGATGTTATCCGATCAAGTGGTGAAAACAGTTTTAGAATTAAGATAAAAGCTTTAGTTGTAGAATTGCATAATGAACTTGTAATGTTTTTTTCTTTTGAATATTTGAATATTTAAGATAAAAACTTTGATTTAATTATTTTGTTATGTTTAATGAAAGATAATGTTTATTCATTTATTTTGTAGTATCATTCTTTTTTATATATTTTAAATTTTCATTATTAATTTTTTTTATTCAATTATGAAATTATAAATATAAATGGATAACACTAAATAATAAAATATTTAAATTACGACATTTTATAAAAGAGACAATTATAAACCTCAAAATATAATGTGAATTGTGGTGTATTTAAGTGCCATTATTTTTAATTTATTTATTTTTCATTTAATAAATAACGACAATTTTAACTGTCACAATTTACTCTAAAAAATTGTCACTTTTTACAATGTAATAAGTGGCAGTTGTTGTGGCGGTTCGTTTGAAACCGTCATATTATACTTTGTGGCGACACAAATTGCGATTGTTTTCAAAATCGCCACATATGTAAATTGGAGCAGTTAAAACCGTCACATTTTACAAAAATAACCATCGCAATTTACACTATTTTTTGTAGTGTCATTTGAATTAGAGGTACATGTACTTAATTTGAAAATCAAGTTAATAAGAGAAAGCAATTGATAAGTTAGGGAGGCCTTCATATGGTTTAGAGACAACTATTCACAATGCATTGTGCTTTTGTTTGCATCTTTTGTATAAAATTTATAAAGGTCTTAACCACTTATTTTCTAGTGTTGAAGGTAGAAACTTCTAGCATTTCCTTTTGCCTACCTTAATATGGGTTGGGTTTTATAGATAATTGTATAAGCTACTATTAGTGATGTATTAATTTGCTGTTAGTGATGTATGCAGAAACAAGGGTATACAAAACATGATAATTATTGATTTACATGGGCAACACATCAAACAAGCAATAAGAATGATAACATTGATTGATTAAACATGATGCATAAGTTATGTGTATAGGTGTCAATTTGGCCCAGCCCACAAGGCTTGGTCCTGGCCCATGTGGGCTAGGGCCAAAAAAGTCCACATTGAAAAAAGTCTTGTGTTAGGCCCGTTCAGATCATTGGGCCTGTCCAAACCATCGGGCCCATCTGGGTAGTCGGTCTCATCCGGGTCATCAAGGTCGTTTGGCCCATCGAGATCATCGTGCTTGTTTGGGTCGTCGGGCTCGCTCAGATCGTCAGGCTCGTCCGGGTCATCGGGCCCGTTCGGATCATCGGGTCCATTCGGGTCGTGGGTTCGTTTGGGTTTTCGGGCCATCCGTTTCGTTGCGCCTTTCCAATTCTTCGAGGTCTTCTGGATCGTTGGGCCCGTCCAGGTCATCGTGTTTGTCTGGGTCGTCAAGTCCATCCGGGACGTCAGGCCTCTCGTTGTCATCAGGCACGTCTAGGTCGTCAAACCCGTCCAATTTGTTGGGCTGATTTAGGTCTTCGGGCCTTAGGGCCCGTCCGAGTCATCGAGCCTGTTTGGGGCTTCAGACTTGTCTGGGTGATTGGACATGTTTAGCTCGTTGGGCCTGTTTGGGTCTTCGAACCCGTGTGGGTCGCTCAACTAGATCTTTGACTCTAACTTTATGTGGTATTATTTGGGGGGCCTAACCCACTTTAGCCCTAGCCCTAACCCACTAGAGAGGGGGCTTTGGAGGCTGGTGCTTTTTTTTGGCCCCCTCATTTGGGGCCTTCCTAAAAGGGGGCTTTATGAAGAGTGGACCAAGGCTGGCCCATGGGCTAGGTGCCAAATTGACACCTCTAGTTGTGTGCATCAACTTGGTCTACCATATTAAATTAACTAGTAATATGATCAAAATGAAGGGAATAATATGAAGGTTGGACTATGTCGAGTCTAAATCCATATTTTTAAGAATTAGGTTTTGCATGTTTCGTAAAGTAATAGTGTTATTTTTGTATGTTTACATCATCATTATAATATGTATCTATAAGATGTATTATAAAGTGACTCAATATTATATTTATTATTATGGCTTAATTAATATTTTGGTTCCTTAATATGTTGGTTTGATTCATTTTGGTTCTCTTATTATTTTTTGTTTCAATTTGGTCCTCTAATTCTTTAAAAACGTTCAATTTGGTCCCTGCCATTAAGTTGATGCTAACATCGTCTCCGTACATGTCATGTGTCATTTTGTGGAATTTTCAATTTTTTTAATTTTTTTTTAAATTTAAAAAAATAAATAAACTGCCACGTGTCACTTTATGGTTGTGACACATGTCAATTTAAGAATTTTTATTTAAAAATATACTGCCACGTAGCAGGTCACGATTGTGTCACGAGTCAAGCTATCATTGGTTGTTTTCAATTTAGTCCCTCTATTTGAAAATTTGATTCAATTCAGTGCTCCAATTTTTTACAATAATTCAATTTTATCATTTTCAACATGAAACCAAATTCATAATTAAGCTTAATTACATATATATTCATAATTTTTTGCGTGGGCTTCAGCCTTGTAGCGTCTCACAACTTGCTGATTAAATATAGACTGGATTTATTTCAAATCTTTTTCGTTTTATGTCTTAATTATAATGATAAAGGATTTGTTCTTATATGATAGTCGATTAAGATATTCTTCAACGACAAACAAATTTAATAAATGCTTTAATTAATAATAGTTTATTATTATAATGGAGGTTTGCAGCAGCTATTTTCTTAGCACTTTTTTCTGTTGTGTTAGTTTTTATTTTACAGATGAATAATGAAACTTGTATTGTATACTATTCAAATGTGGGATCTTGAACTGGTAGAACCTAAGACATGGAACTCAAGGACTTCTGCAGATAATGACTATAACGGCAATAATGAATTAGTTGGCTTCTAGTGGTCCTGGTCTTGTAATGTTGAAAGAAATTCTGAGTTGCTATGTTAATGTGAGGATTTTGACAATTGAAAGAAATTTTGTTTTTATGCTGATCAAAGTCCTAAGCTTTTATTCAGCCGATATGATTTTTAAATGTTATCTTGTTTCACTTTCCTGCACTACTTTAGTATAAATTTTTGTTTTGTTATAGGAACTTGGGGAATCATGTTAGAAAAAAATTGATACTACATTTTAATGTTATTTGTAACTTTAAAATCATAAAGATGATGAAAACTACGAAGACAATTTTTTAGATTAATGAAGTTACAATTATGTAACAAAGAAATCTTTCTATACATGTGACAATTACTTATGACCACACCAACTTAGTTCAACACTTGAAAAACTATAGCCTAAAGATTAGACTAAAGTTTTTATATTTTAGGCTTAAAATGATTTTTATTGTAGTGATGAATGAAATTTATTTTTAATACTAATTTAATTTATGTTAGTGTGACCAACGTTAATGATAGTAATTTAAAAAACAAAGTTTGTGATAAAATGCTTCTATAAGATTAAAAATAAAACAAAAAATAGATAAATGAAATTGTAATAAATGAATAAGATAAGTGTAGATGAAGGAAAGTAGTGCAAATCAACAAGATAAGTGTGAATGAATGAGATTAATGTGAGAAAATTTATATAAAAATAAGAAAGAGAGAAATTATGAGGAAATATCTTTAAATTTGAATCTTTAGATTAAAAATAATTCACGATTTCTTTTCATTCCCAAAAAAAGTATGAATTCATAACATATAAATAAGCGTCAATTCATACTACATGGACCTTACTTATTTTTAATATTTTGTATTCAAGGATAATATAATGCAAATATTTTAAAATTTTAAAATAAGTTAAAAATAATTAGCTCAACTTAGAGTTGACTAAGTTTATTAAGCAGATTCCCTTAGTACTTGCTAAGTAGACTTGATTATGGTTGAATATGTGAAGTTAATCTAATATTAACACAAATATTTTTATTTATTTAAAAGTTATTGTTAGAATAGAGTTAATCAAACTTGATTATTTATTTATTTTACAATTATTTATTTTAGAAACAATTCAACTCTGGTGTCAGAGGTCACACTCTAATATTATCAATTTTATCAAGAATATTATTTTAGAGATAATGTGATATTTTCTTGAAATGATATAATAGTAATGTAAGATTTGAGTCTTATCTAATTTTAAATTTTAAATACTTGGATTACTCTGAAAATACAAATATATGACATTTATTTTATTTCAATTGTAGATACTAGATGGTTTATAGTTAATTTAATTTTCTTCATCGGATAGGGTAGGAATGCTTTGTTCGTCTCTGAAGAAGTTGTGAGGATCAACCTTGGTCTTCACTATAGCCAATCTCCTGAAATTGTTACCGAAATACTTCACACCCCAAATGCTAGCTTGGTCGTAGCTGGTGTAGCCATTGTTATTTACCCCAATGTCAAGGTCTCTGTAATTAAGATATGCAGCTCTTGGAGAGTTTGAAACATAAGGTTCCATATATTTATACACTCTTCTAATCCAATTTATATGCCTTTGTGCAGCCTCGTCCCCTTCCTCTCTCCAAACGACCGCATAGTGAATATGAAATATGTATCCAGATCTGTGTGGGAATGGAAGTTCAGATTCAGAAATGTCGTACATTCTGCCTCCATAAGGGGCGAATTCAAGCTCACCATCTGGAACTTCATAAAGCAAGCGCCATAACCCTTGTAATCCTTCAACAGGAATGGGTTTCATCACATAATCAGATTTTGCTTTGGCTATTATTCGTTCACGAAATCGAGTTCTATTCAGCAAAACTTCATGTGCTTCATTCACTGAAGATCCACCTAACACAACATTCGCGAAGACAACTGAACCAATCCAACTAGTCTCAGTACAGTCTTTTCTATCCAAACCCAGCTCCGGTAAGCTCTTTTGCATCAATGGAATAAGTTCTTCTACACCTCCTTGAAACATGGACACAAAATTTGCTTGTATTGTTTGCTTTCCATGTTCACTTGAATTTACCTTTTTCACGTCCACCCTAATGAATATGCGCTCGTCCATTTTATTCGCCACAAGCTGCCACTTTTGAATGATCTCGGTTGCATTCTCTTCCAATGTCCTTGCAACATTGAACACTGTCACAGTTGATGGAACTGGAACTAGTTTTATCTTCCAAGCCACGATGACTCCGAAGCTTGCTCCCCCACCTCCCCTAATGGCCCAAAATAGATCCTCACCCATGGCTTTTCTGTCAAGAAGATTACCATTCACGTCTATTATGTGAGCATCTATGATATTATCTGCGGCAAGACCGTACTTACGCATCAAGGATCCATAACCACCTCCACTGAAGTGGCCACCAGTGCCTACAGTGGCACACACACCCGCTGGGAACCCTAGCGTTTTGCTTTGCTGGCTAATGGTGTAGTAAAGTTCACCAAGAGTTGCCCCAGCTTGAACCCATGCAGTTCGGTTTTCTACGTCAACTGTGATTTGTCGAAGGTTTATGAGGTCAAGGACGACAAATGGAACCTCAGCAACGTAGGAGAGACCCTCATAATCATGGCCTCCACTTCGGGTTCGAATCTGCAGGCCATGGCGTTGGGAGCAGATTATGGTGGCTTGAATGTGGGAAACGTCGAGTGGTGTGACAATGACTTGGGGTTTTCTGCTTAAGTTGAAGAACCTATAATTTTGAATGGGAGCATCTAGGACAGAGGAGTACGAAGAGTTGGTTTGTGTGAAAACAACATTGGAGATTGAGTCGGTGATATGGGGATAGTTGTAAAGACATTGAACGAAGTTTTCAGGAGTATGAAGTGAAGGAGGTTCAAATGAAAATAAAAGAGCAATGGCAGTAGTGAAGGTGAAATAGGAGCTTAAATGCTTCATTTCTGTGGATTGTTTGTTGTTGCTATGATAAAGAGCAGTGCGGAGACTCTAATTTATAGTAGTTTGGTGTTTAATTTTGGAGAAAATTTTCCGTGTGAAATAACCATTTCCCCCAAAATATAATATCGTTGATGTTAACATCCAAAAGTAAAATGTGAGAAATGTTGACCAACGTTAACAAAATGTGGGAAAGATTTTTTTTTTTTGTTTTTTTGTCGGGCTTTTTAATGGTATATAGAAGAATAAAAAAAAAACTTAATTCACAAATCATGTCAAAACTCAGCTACAAAATATTCTTTAAGGATGGTAACTTAAAATAACAATCATCTCATAACTTAAAATATTAATATTTAAAGAAAAATCTTTTATCTTTTAACTTAAAATATTATAAAAATTGTACTTTGACACTCTCTCATGGAAAAGCAATTATTGGAAAACTTATTGTAACAATATATTAATATATATTAGTATTTTAAATTAAAAATAAAAAATATTAAAATACTACTTTGTGAATTTGCCGCTGGTAGGTTCAATTCAATGTATCAGTTTCCAATTTTATAATAAAAATATTTTAGACAACATTAAAACAAATCACGTGTATAAATATGTAGTCTAAACATAGTAAAGACAACACTTATTTAGACGTGGCTTAAAAACTATCTTAAATAATATTAATATAAATGTTGTTGGTAAAAAGTGTGGGTTAATCTAGTCTAAAATACACTAAAAATTAAAGTTTTTAGATGAAAAATATTTCATCCTTCCTTTTTTGATTGAAAACACAAAACTTAGTTTAAAAAATTTGAATTTTGATTTTAGACCAAAAAAGCCAAAAACTCACAATGTTGAAAATATGAAGTTTTGAAAAACAAGTACATCAATGCTGTTTTTTATGAAAATTTTAAACAATAATTTTAATATTGTTGTCGTACTGAAAAAATTGTGTCTTATTACCTATAGCTACACTTACCTATACTAGACTACGTCTAAAAATTTGTTGGAGTTATTAAATTATTGAAAGAATTGTCAATTCGGAATAATTGCTATCCTCGTACTATCGTTTCCTAGGTTTGAGTAGTTGTCGGCATGTAGAATCGAAAATTTATTGAAGAAATTTAAGACGTATATTTTTTCAGATAACCTCCTTTGTCATTTTAAGAACAGATGTTACATTAACGAAATCTTTTATATTAATATTAATTCTCTATATTAACTTTTATCATCAAATCATAATCATGGAAAAGTTTTTTAAGATAATTTTATCGATAATGTTGAATGAGTTAAAATTAAAGAATTTCTTAATGTGCCAGTTATTTATCAATTTCTACCAAATTCGAAATACTAGCTAGAACACCTTCATAAGTATTTTTAAAATTATAAATAAAATGGTGGAAAAAAAAATCAAATCAGATATTTTTGTGATTTATATTTAATAAATACGTCGAATAAAAAATACCACTATATAAATCATCTTTGGTTTCTAAAAAAATATTAAAGGGTAGTAACATAAATTTATTGCAAGATAAAATATGTTTTTTGTAAAGGGTGCAGATCAACTATGACAAAGCTAGTATGTTTTAATTACCACAATTATTTTATGTGGAGAGAATATATCACACTGATGGCTTTTATAGTATATTATATATAACAAAATGTTCCATTAGAAACAAATTTAAATTTTAGTGATTATTGTTAGTAACTATTTAGATATTAATTTATAAAATAAAAAAAATTATAATTTGTCTTTAAATTAGTTTTTAAAATTTATCTACCAAGATTTTAGTTACCAAAAATTAATCACTAAACATTAATTATTAAGGAAATTTTGGTTTCTAAACTAGTATCTAAATAATTAATGATCAATTTAGTAACCAATTAAAATTTTTTATTTAAAATAGAGACTATTTTAGTAAACAATAATATTTTATTTTGTAAATTGATATCTAAATCGATAAATTAATAATTTTTAGTCATTAAAATTAGCTATTGATGAGATGTTTTCTTGTAATGATTAGTTTTCTTCATTCAACTTTTATCATATTTATACATTAGCTGAACTTCCAATAGATATATTGCTAATAAATTGTCAACTTAAAAATGAAATTGAATTATATAATAGTTTAGTTTATATATTTTACATACTTTCACTATCATTTACGTGTTTAAATGAGAGCCAAATAGAATGTAGCTGAGATATTTTGCAAGTTGCGTCGCGTTAAAAATGTGATTGAATTATTTTGTACGTTGCATATATTCTGTAGCAACAACACGCTCACTTCATTTTCGTATTTAAACGACCGCCAAAGAGAGGTGTCTTGTTCCTCGCATATCTTTCCCATAGTATCCTAGGAATTTATTGCCACATTTGCAAGCTAGGCCCACCATGCTTGACCAGAAAATGATTCATTTTCATTTTGTAAGGTCCATTTATTCTGCTCCTTTTTACCTTAAGGGCTGCCCCAATCTTGTGGGCCTAATTAAGGGCTAGTCCAAAAGGGAAGGATCAGACCTAATCTGTCCCAACCCTAATCTTGTGCTCTTTTTCGTAAAACAGAAACATTTGTGCCTCCTTGAGCAGTTGCACTCTCTGCTAGGGTTTGCCTCCTCACCACTTTCAAGTTCGCTCGAGCTGTTCCTACTCCACGTAAGTCATCCTACATCTCGTGCCATCCATTTCTTGGTATCTTTTCGTGTTTTACCCAACTAAGCCTCTGTGATGAGCTTACCTTGTATTATGTTCCGTGGTTTTTCCAGCTCCTAAGCGTACTCCTTATTCTGTTGCGTCCGTGTCTACCATCGAGGTCTTGTTCTAGCTTATTCTAGGTACGGGAAGTTAGAACCTCTTTGTTTAATGCGATTGTGGGATGTTTTGCTTGTATTTTTATGATTCTTGAACTAGTATGTTGCTGTGAATGCATGGAATGGTTGGTGTTGTTGTTGGTGTGTGAAAATACAATTGTTGCAGGTACGGACAGTAGCGGCGACTGATAATCTCGCCCAAGCGAGTTTGTCTCGCTCAATTTTGAGCAAGCGAGCATCTCGCTCAGGCGAGGAGAGTGTCGCCTAAGCGAGAACATGCAGAGGCCACTCTTCCAGATTCTCGAGCTCTCGCCTAGGCGAAGGGAGCTCGCCTGAGCTTGAGTCTCTCTCGCCTGGGCGAGGACCTTCAGCCTGAGCGAGGAGCTGGGCGAGAATGCATTTCAGCTTGGTGTTCTTCTTGTTCTTGAGTGGTTAACCTGTATTTTATTGTATTATTATATGATGGCATGGGGGAAATGAGTATGCATGAGTGGGAGGGTGTATGGGTTATGAACAATGGGTTTTGAATAATGTTGGATATGTAATGAACATGAGATGGTTGATATCAAAATGGCACGGTGTCGGCATGAGGTGAAATGCTATTATTATGGTTCAGGATGGATGAGCTGGAATGGTATTCAACATGAAATATGTGAATGAGGAATTTGGTTATGCAGGTTGGCATGAGAGTCTTGTGCATGATAATGGTTAATTTATTGACTGATATGCTTGGTCCGTTTCAGTGCGTAAATCCTTGAGATCTCTAGGTGGGGTCTCAGGGTCGTGCTTCAGTGGTCGGGACGTAATTCCATGGCCCCTATTAGTGGGTGTCCATGGTGGTGCCCCATCTGTATAACTGGGTAAGGATTCAAGGTTGCATCCTGACACTCTAAGGAGTCAGTTAGCCTCATCTAGAGCAGACCGACTCCTGTGGTGAGAGTAGCAAGAGGCCTGAAATTCATTAAGGGCTAACCTTGTGGTGAGGGAAATTGATTCATTGTAACACTTGTAACACATAGCTCGGGGGTGAGCAGCTCGGGGGTGAGCAGAGGTATCCACCACAAGTGCGAGCATTTGCTGAATCCGACCAGGTTATACATATCCGGATGAGTCGAATGGTGTCGTAGTGTATTGTCTGAAAAGTCATAACATGCTTGGTTGATATGAGTATATGACTTTTATTGTTGTGTGTTCTGCTATGTGGTACTCTCTTTTGCGATGATCATCAACTTGTTGATGTGAGCAGATGCGAGGAACACCCGTGGGCAACAGGGAGGTGATGGTTCCGCCGCATAGTCTCCATGGGCTGGACTTTATTTCTTAATGGGTTTTCTTTAGGGCTATGGCCCATGTTTACTTTATGCTTTATTACTCTACTCTCATTTGTTAGACTTTTATCTGGTTTTTCGTTGGTATCGTGGTGTGCCTAGCTTTGTAGAGGTTGTGTTAGGGACCCCAGGACTACGCTGTTGTACTATCTGTGTGTGACGTTTCTTTTAATTTCACTTAATAATTAAATGAGACGTTACACATTCAATTTCAAACAACGTCATCTAAAAATTCAACAATGAAATTACTTCACAAATTACCATTTACTAAATTCTAATGTAGCCATAAGATAATCGTGTCACTGTTCTGCTTTAAATTAATTTTTGTTTTCATTCACTTTTAATTCCTTATCAAGTACTGGTTCACAGTAGTCTTTTGTCTGGTATAAAGAATAAAGCCATACAAAACAAATGTATGTTTATTATCTTCAAGGTAACAACTTTTAACTAATTCCCAGAATAATTCCAAAGGTTAGACATATCATGACTTTTTAGTTTTAATATTTATAATGAGCTAGAAAATCAAGTTGACTAAGTAGCTAGAAAAAAAAACATAAATCAAACCAATATTATATGTGAATAAGTAGTATTAGAAAGGAAAGTCAAGTTCCAGAACTCCAACAAATATGAATAAATATAAATGACAAAAAAAAAACTCAAATCTCACTAAGGTGTATATTATACAAAAAATATCCATAACCTAATTATCATGTAAAATTTAAAAAATAAATCTATGACTAAAGTTCTAATGATGAAATTAAAATTATTTACAAAAATTTTAAAATAAAGAAATCCATTGACTTGTGTAAGGCCCAATAAATTGTTTCCCTATTCTGCCCTAAATTAAAAGGGCTGCCCTAATGTAATGGGCCTAAGGGCTGGCTCAGAGGATAAAACCAAATCCTAATCTACCCTAACCCACTCACTTTTCACTCATTCACAGAAACGTAGTCGTCTCCCTCCGCTGCCCAAAAGAGCTCTGCTAGGGTTTACGTTATCTCGATCAAACAAAGCTCAACTTCGTTCTATATTCCACGTAAGTATTCCTTTAGCTAATGCTGACCTTTTTTCAGTTGCGTTTCTATTATACTAGTTAGGGTTTCGTAGTAATCTTACTCTGGTTTTGTTCCATCGTGTCTCCAGTTTTGGATCTGCCCGTAGAAATGTGGTGCTCACGGTTGCATATCGAAGTTTCTGTTAGCTTTTCCAGGTACGGGAAGCTAGGGTTCACCCCTCTGTTCATGTTGTGCTGCTTATACTACTGTTTTATCATTTTAAAATGCTTGGTGTGTTGGTGCGAACATAGGTATGGTAATATTAACCCTTTGGTGAATCTGTTGGGTGTTTGTGCACGAGAGAATAGTGGTGAAAACTGGTTTTCTCGCCCAAGCGAGTATGGCTCGCCTAGGCGAGATCAACAGAGGCTCGCCCCAGATGCTTCACGCGAGAGGTCGTTCAGGCCACCCACGTTACTCCTGAGCGAGCGAGCATCTCGGCTAAGCGAGATCCCGCACGAGGCTACTGTTCCCATTTTCGAGCCCTTGCCTAGGCCAAGGGGGATCGCTTGAGCGAGAGCTTCTCGCTTGAGCGAGACCCTTCAGCCTGAACGAGGAGTTGGGCGAGGCAATGCGCTGTTTGGTTGTTTTGTTGCTCTTGGATGATTGGTACTTGCTTTGGGTATGATTGCTATGATGAAAAATATATAATGAATTGCTATGTATGAGTGACATGATTCATAAATGGTGAATGATGGGTATGGTATGAACTTGACATGTGAACTAAATGAGATGGTTAGTGTTAAAGTGGCATGGTATTGGCATGAACTGAAATCCCATAATTATGGTTTGAGAGGAATGGTTGAGTATGGAACCACTGATAAAGAAACAAAAAAGGGTGAATTATCAAGAGATGGTATGTGATGTATATATATATGTATGATAAATCTTTCTTGATTGATTATGATTGGTCTGTGTCAGTGCGTAATTCCTTGGAAATCCCTAGGTGGGATTTTCGGGTCGCGCTCCAGTGGTTAAGACGTAATTCCATGGCCCCTGTTAATGGGTGTCCATGGTGGTGCCCCATCTGTATAACTTGGTAAGGATTCAAGGTAAGGTTGTATCCTGACACTCTAAGGAGTCATTTAGTCTCACCTAGAGCGGGCTGATTCCTGCGGTGAGAGTAGCAGGAGGCTTGAAATTCATTAAGGACTAACATTGTGGTGAGGGAAATTGATTCATTGTAACACTTATGACACATAGCTCGGGGGTGAGCAGCTCGGGGGTGAGCAGATGTATCCACCACAAGTGCGAGCATTCGCTGAATCTGACCAGGTTATATGTATCCGGATGAGTCGAGTCGTGTCTTAGTGTATTGTCTGAGAAGTCTTAACATGCTTGGTTGTTATGTGTATATGAGATTGTGAAAATATATCTGATTATATGGATGAGATCTTTTATGCTCTAGCTTACCCTACTTTTATTATTGTGTGTTCTGCTGTGTGGTACTCTCTTTTGCGATGATCATCAACTTGTTGATGTGAGCAGATGCGAGGAACACCCATGGGCAACAGGGAGGTGATGGTTTCGCTGCATAGTCCGCTTGGACTGGACTTTAATTTCTTAATGGGCTTTCTTTAGGGCTATGACCCATGTATTGTTTTATGCTTTATTGCTCTACCTTTATCTGTTAGACTTTTCAACTGGTTTTCTGTTGGTATCGTGGTGTGCTAGCTTTGTAGGGGTTGTGTTAAGGACCCCAGGACTGCGCTGTTGTACTATTTGTGTGTGGCGTTTCTTTTAATTACTCTTATTAATTAAATGGGACATTACAACTTCTATGATAAACTAAACAAAATCTATGCTAGCAATATGAGTACCCGCACTTCATTTAAACATTGTCCTCAATGCGATAATGTCATAGAGAAAGAAAATCAAAACCAACAAACAAAATTAAAAAAAATGCATGAATAACTAAATAAAGTAGCAAAATGAATATAAAGAATTATGGCATCTAACTTAATTTGGGAATTAATTTGTCAAAGTTTATTTTCTCAAATTTTATGTAACATAATTTACCCTTTATACTATTTACTAGACTATATTTACTGTTTCTAACTATATTAATTAAAAACAATATGAAAATTCTACTAATTAATATTATTGAAACCAAAATTTGGAAGTACATACCTGAGCACATTCAACTTATGCTCAACAACTATTTCCAATCTATCCACCTATGCATTGAGTTTTTTCTTTCTAATTGAAAATCTACAACAATCTCTCCTTTAAGGAAGACGGTTGAATGCATGATAAGGGAAGTGTAGGAACATCAATATTACAGTTATAGGATCAACATCAGAAATATCACAATGATCAATATGATCAAGAACAACATCAAAATCATTAGTAGTAACATTAACAAGAGCAAGAACATGAATATCATCAATATGTATATAAAAAAATTACATCAACAACATCAACATCAAAAGTTGCGAGAATGTCAACAAGAACATCAACGACTGGAGCATGAGATATATCAACATGTACGATTGCAAGAGTATAAATATGAACTTCTACTATAGGAGCTTCAACTACATCATCATAAAGTACATAAAGTGGAATATTACTTCAAGCATGAAGAATGTCTCATGATCTATAACTGAAATAGAAAGTGGATGTATGACAAAATTAATCTCAGCACATATGACATACATGCTAGAATCACAAGTACATCCAGTATAAGTTTATAAAAATTGAGATAAATAAAAATCTAAGTCTAAATCTATGCATTTTTCAAACTGATATATATTTTTTCTTCATGAAGGTCTTAATTTTCAATATGCGTTGCTTCTATTAGAAACACATAAGCAGACATGTCAAAGTGAGCCAACCCGGCTCACACAGGTTGACTCACCACGAGCCGGAGTGAGCCAGAAATTTTGCAACCCGTCTTAACCCACTACGGGTTGGTGGGTTAAGTAGGTTGGCTCACCAACCCACATAAAAAATTATTTATATATTTATTTCTAAGTATTCAAATATTTAAATATTTTTTTAAGAAACCCATGAGATGTTAATCAAAGTAAAATCAAGAACCAATGTCTTCATCATGCTCACCACCAATATATGATGAATTGTTTCCAAGAAAGTGTCCATATTGTTCTAGAAAACATGGCTAATATTACACATTTTCTGTCATATTATTCAACAAAATATAAATAAAAAAATACACATTTTTATCATGCTAATTTAGAAAATTTATTTATAAGACGGTTGCATGAGTAATTCACTATAAAAATTATATTTAAAGATTAAAGTATTAACGTATATAACTTGACAATCAAATTAATGAAACATTAAAACTATTCAAATATTATTGAGCAACATTCTAGCATTTAAAAATATGAAATTGTGAACCTATATAATTAGGAGTAGTAAACAATTATTAAAAAAAATTGTAAAAAAATATTGGTGGGTTAAGTGGGTCAACCCACCCTCAACCCGGCTCGAACCCATTTAATCCGTGGGTTAAGTGAGCCGGATTGAGTTTAACCCACTTTTGAAAAAAACTGAATTTTTCTGAACCCAACCCGGTTCAAACTTGTGGTGAGCCGGGTTAGCTCACGGTTTGAAACCCATTTTGACATCTCTACACATAAGGTAAAATGTGGAGAAAAAGAGTATTTGTTATATCCATAAATATTAACAATACAATGATATATATGCTCAGACTAGACACCAGGTGAGTCACCATATTTACCTAACATAAAGATAAAATGACACCTCACCTAATGTTGTAATAAAAACAGAATACGTATATAAGAATGATATTCTAGTAGTCCTTCTCAAACTTAAGGTTATTGAAAATAATATATAACATTGAGTTTGTTATGTAAGGTAGAGAAGTGATCATGGGAGAGAGGTTTGGTTAATATATCAACAACTTAATCTACAGTAGGGATGTGATGAACAACTAAGGAGTGATTTAATACTTTTTCCCTTACAAAGAAGATTTCAAATTCTGTGTGTTTGGTTTGGGAGTGTAGGACATGATTATGACTTAATGCAACTACACTATGATTAACACAATAAATAATAGGAGTGGTACATTATATTTTGAGTTCATGAAGAAGAGATTGCAGCCATAGGATTTCAGTAGTAGTAATAGCAAGATTGCGGTATTTTGCTTCAGTACTTGAATGACCAACCAAGGTTTGTTTCTTAGACCACTAAGATACAAGAGTAGGACGCAAGAATATACAAGCACTAGAAGTGGAACAACGATCATCAATGTCAGATGCCCAATTTGAATCACTAAAGGTTGTGATAGAGTACTGATTTTGTATTAGAGAGGCAGACTCAATGTGTAAACCACAAGACAAAGTGCCTTTCAAGTGATGCAGAATACGTTTAACAACTTTCTAATGTTCAAGAAGAGGTTGTGCCATGAATTGACAAAATTTATTCACATTATACCCAATTTATGGTCTCGTGATGGTGACATATTGTAATGCACCAACAATAGAGTAATAAAGAGAGGGATTATCCATATATTCAGAACCTAGTTTGGAGAGTTTGAGACCACTGGGAAGATGGGTAGTCATACCTTTGGCAATAGACATGTCAGCGCGATGAAGAAGTTCACAGATATACTTGCCTTGAGATAGAAGAAAAGAGCCTCCCGAAAGTTGTTTAACCTCAATGCCTAAAAAATATTCAAGATGTGCAATTTGTTTTAGAGCAAAGACCGAACTCAATTTGGAAATAAGTAATTGAATCAAAGTTTGAGATGAACCTGTGAAGATGATATCATCTACATAAATAAGGACATAGAGATTGTCAGCATCAAAAGTTTAAAACTAGCAATTTCTCTTTAAATAAAATATATATGTCAACCTCAATGTGAAGGTAACCCTTGTTCAGAGTAATTAGGAAAGAAATTTTGATTTTTTTATAGGCTAAAAATGGGTTACAAAGGAAGATAATTTTTTTCTTGATAAAGAAACATGGTCACACATCATTTCAACTTATGATTGTTTTACTTTCAAAAGCTTTAATCCAAAGGGAAAAAAATAAAATCACATTAAAGGTTGCCCCTTGTTTGCCCTTGCTTTTTTTGTATTATTTTATATTTTTTTGTCTTAATTTTTGCTGAGACTTCCCTTTAGGGTTTTCAGTCTAGCAGATTTTTCGTCATTTTTTTGTTTTCCTTTTTTTTTTCCTGTGTTCAGAGACTCACTCCAATTTGAATTCATTATAAGGCACATGCCCTCTTTATGATGGTCCTCAATAGAATACAAAAGAAAGATTTATCGGGGGAAATGAATTTGAGCAATTTCATGTATACAAATTATAGCAATGTTTAAAAAATATGCCACTTTTCATAAAAAAATTATTTATTTATTCAACTAATTGATTTGACCAAAGAATAATTTATTTTCTCCTTTTATTTTCTTTTTCACTTTTCGCAAGATTCCATGAATTTATTAACAAAAAATGGGAAACAATTAATTTTGAATTTATTGTAGTGCAACTTTTTTTTTTCAGGATGTTGTGTTGATGCATGTTATGTGTTATGCAAGGTGACATGAAAATATAAGATGTTAGGAATTTGGAAGTTACCTATACACGTGTATATATACTAACAACATATGGATGCATGTTATACACTAGTCTTTCTACCCGTGCAACGCACGGGTTATTTTAAATGTAATATTTTTGATAATAAGAATTGATTTTGTAATATTTATTAACTTCTAAAGTTATAATATAATTTCTTTAAAAAAATAACAATAAAAGAAGACCAAATTACATACCTATCATCTATTTTTGGTTAATCAACTTTATAACTTCCTTTGGTACACAAATTTGATTACTTCTTAAATCAGCATGATGTTCATTGTAAGCCTTGGACTTTACGCAATAGATCCTGCATTGAACAACAAAATTATAACAAATATTTTAATTACAACAATAGATCATGCATCTATATTTATACAAACTTTCAAATAAAAAGAAAATTAGAAATGACATACCTACAATGTGTTCATTGTCAAAGAGTTTCAAAAATTTCTTTGTAGACAACAATTTTAGTTGTGTTTGTGATATTTCCATTTTCATCCAATATAAGTATTTTCAATCCTCTCTTGGTTTTCACTCTAGAAATAGCAACATATAGTTGGTCATGTGTGAATACAGGTTGTGGAAGATAAAGTCCCACTCTAGAAAGTGTTTTTCCTTGACTTTTGTTAATTGTCATTGCAAAGCATAATGAAATTGGGAACTGTCTTCTTTGGAATTTGAAAGGCAATCCTGAATCAGATGGCACTAAATCCATTCTTGGAATAAAAATTTTGTCACCAATGTTTTTTCCAGTAATTACAGTTGCAGAGATTACATTTTTACCCAAATGGTTGACTTGCAATCTTGTGCCATTGCAAAGACCTTTTGCTTGATCAATATTTCTCAAGAGCATAATTGGCACACCTGTTTTGAGCTTGAGTTTATGATTTGGTATCCCTGAACATTTGATATCATTTAAAAATTCAGATGTAAACCATTCAGA
>Ga0209589_1004914_pt1 | contig 22912 bp, 9 predicted proteins | sample CowpeawhiteBW_FD_187525 | JGI IMG/M metagenome (GOLD analysis project Ga0209589, IMG submission 187525) | Root nodule microbial communities of legume samples collected from California USA - Cow pea white BW (SPAdes) (version 2) | ecosystem: Host-associated > Plants > Roots > Nodule | place: USA...
AGCTGCAGGAGGAGGAGCGCGAGCGCCGCATGGACTTCGTCCCCGAAGTCTCTGCCATCCGGACCGACCAGATCGAGGTCGACAAGGAGACCATCGACATGCTTGCCGCCCTCGGAATGTCCGATGTTCCCGGCGTCGTCAAGGTCGATCCAGTTCCCGTACAAGCACCGCTTGCCTTCGGTCGCGGCGCCGGCGGAAGGAGGTATTAAGCACCTCCGTCTTGTTTTTTGTTTTGGTCGAGTTGTTAATTAGTGGACTAATTGTTATGTTTTGTGATTTGGATTATTATATCTTAGGGTTTACATTTTTGTGACTGAGTTTTGAATGGTCGGATTTGTTAAACTGTTTAATGGAATTGATTTGGTGTTGCTTATGATTTATACGTTTATAATGTTACTCTTGGTTGAAGTGGTGTGCTTGCTAATTACATAGTTTGATTACTGCGCTAAAACGATTTTAGTTAGATTTTGTCATTAATTAATTGATTATATGAGCTCATGAGTTGATCTTAGTCGGATTTGGATTCTCTTGTGACGGTCACCACCTGAATGTTATATAGGGGTTTGAACTGTACTATTCGTTCTCCAAAAGTTCATATCCTAACATCCTAACTTATCTATATAGTACTCCTGAGGTTTTCTTACATATTAATATGTAACTTTCTTGTTGCATTTCCCTTCTAATGGAGTGTAAAATTGTTGGAGCTTTTCTCTTCTAGTCAGGAGTGTTCTATCTATTTTATTCTACCAGTTGAAGTAGAAAAAAAAATTATTTTACCAATATTAGTGACATTAATTATGTTGTCATCACCTCTGTTGGAATAGCCAATATATCTCATAATGTTGGTTGGTGGGCTTGTTGAAGGTTTTTTTATCTGAGATATGTGCATAAAGGTGAAGGATGGTTACTCGTGATGGGATTTTGTTGCATTTCATATTTCTAACTTTAAGAGAGGTTCTATTCAAGTTATCTTGTACCACACAGATATATTTTTTGAGTCCTATAATTAACCTAAATATTATTGCTTGAAATATTTTCTCCATGTGAAGTATTATCTCCATTCACAACATGAAAAATTTTAAGCAGCTATGTTTGCATAAATTTATGGCATGTACTTAGCAGAAGTTTTATTTGGCGATGTAGTTTAACAAGAGTAAGTTATTGTACATGATCAGAATGATTGGGATGAAAATAAAATCTAAAAACTATTTTTGGAGTGACTTTGTTTCTACTATTTGATTTCTAAAAGTAATAAATTTGAGAAGAAAATAAGAATTTATAAAATTGTTATTCTATTGAAATAGTGACAGAAGAAGAGTGGAAAATTTAGAAATATTTGACTCTTTGGATTGATATAATAATTTTTTTAAAAAATTATAAAATATGTTTATAGAATATTTAAATTACACATGATAATATACATTAGTTTTAATTAAATAATAAATTATTATTTAATTATTGTTTAATAATTTTAGTTTTATTATTTGTATTATTGTTGACTTTGTAAAGGTTAGACTCATTTTTGTGAATTTGTGAAGCTTTTAGTCTTCGTAGCATCAGGAATGTGTATAAATGGAAAAATGAGAGTCTGTTGTGGAATTAAAAAATAGGATTTACGCTTATTCTAATTTTTTTAATGTGAATCGATGAGTATAGAAAGTATTGGTTGAGTGAATCTCACCAACTTATTCTACTTGGTTTACATTAAGTTCAGATTAGAGGTTTTTTATTTGTGCTAATTTTCTTGGAACTTTGATATATCTTCATTTTTTACATGCTCTTTTAAATTATCTTTACTTTGACCATTTTTAATTTAAAATTCGAGTTTCTATTTCTTTAATTGTTATAAATTGATCAAAGATGATTAAGATAGTATTTTCTCTGGATAATTTTTTGACGATGGAACATTATTTTTCAGTCTTAAATGTATACGTATCAATCATCCTTGTAGGAAAGACGATTTATGTTAAGATATGAACAGCGATCATTACTTTTAGATGTTTTCAAAAAGGATAAAAAAAAATATTTAAAAATAACTTAATCCATTATCATTTGACATATATTATTAGCTTAAGTATATTAGGAAAACAAAATTAATATTTGTCATTTGAATATTATGAGTAAATATTTCATATCACAGGTTTTTATAATGAACATTTCATTTCCTAAAAATTGATTTATAATTAATTTTTAGGTTTTCTTTACAATTCTGTTACAATTTACTTTTGAAATTTAAAAAATAGTGCAAGTTTCTAAAATAATTCTACGAAAGGAAAGTTATGAAAAAATTGTACATTTTCATTACGAAGAATTTATGTCAATATAAAAAGACTTCGGCGTGTCATAGTCATATATAACTATAGTTAAGTTTCCAACAATGTTGTGCTAATATGGCATGATGTTGCGCTAATATGGCATGATTTAAGTTTTGGATTTTGTACGAAGAAATAGTCCAAAGATGACATAATTTTAGTTTTTTTTATTATTTTTTTTTTCACGTTCTTAATTGTTATTATCAAAAATAAAAAAATCATTTGCGTAATTAATAGGAGAATAATATAAATACCTTTCTGAAGGGAGCAAAATCATTGCTAATTTATGCTATTGCTAAATTTTTTTTGAAAGAACCAAAAAATGGTTTATGGAACTAGGGACAAAAATTGAATGCATGTTATGAGCTGACCACCAATATTCAGAGGATATTTATGCTTTATTAAGAAAAAATGAACAATAATTTGCCATGTGTCATGTCTAGAGATATAATCGACAGAATTCAGTCTTCGATGTTTACGAGATTTTCACTCTCCAACTTGAACGTCACCCAATGTCATACATTATTAAGCTAAATGATTAGTGGTGTGATTGTGGGGACTTAATTACACATCATCCTCATGTACTAGTTGTTTGCTCATCCTTCCATTTACAACCTACAATATTTGTGGATCTGTTTATAACCTCCAAAATATTTTCAAGGCTTATGAGGTGTAATTTCAACATGTTTAAAATGAAGATTATTGGTCTATTCATATTGGTCCAAATTTAATTCTCGACCCTCACATGTGACACAAACAATCAAGAAGACCAAATACAAATTGTGTCCACAATGAAATGGACCCGTCAATTTCAAACAAACCAGAGAAATGTTTCTTTTTTTTTTTTACAAAAGTATTGGTCACAATTAGAGGTGACAAAAATATTCGTGTATGTGGATATCCACAGATAAAATTCACTACGAATAATTAGTACTCTCAATAAACTACAAAAATTCAATATAAACTCAATTGAGAATTCATATATTTATCATGAACTCAAAGTATAATTAAATATATATTATACTAATAGAAACATATATCTTACGTTTTTATGTATTCACTTTTTTTATGACAACAAAATAAAAATTATTATTATTGTTATTATTAAAATTATTAAATATAAATAATTTTTTTAATTTTATTACTAAAGATAATGTTTTAATTATAAAAATAATTAAATTTAATAAATGATCAAATCAAATACAAAAATGTTAAATTAAAAAGAAAACAACTTAAAAGATGATATTGATAAAATATTTATTTAATTTAAAAAATTATTTAGAGAGTAAAATTAGAAAATAAATATTATAAAAAATCATCTTTATATATAATTTATATATAGGTATCGATTATATTATATATATATATATATATATATATATATATATATATATATATTATATTTTTATTTAATTATATTCTAAATTTTTTTAAAAAAATATTTAAATATTAAAAGCAACTATAATCTTGAATACTATAACATATATTTACATATTTACATAATTATCAACTGCTTGACTAATAATTATTAAACTAAAATAGTAGATAAGCCTAATCATCGCTTAATCACAAGCAAATACACTATTAGTTATTGAGAATGGAAACAATTACAACAAAAAGAATTTCTACAGGAATTGATAAAAATTTAGGAAAACGCACAAACTAAGCCTATGAGAGAAAAACAAAACGCAAAAAAACAAAAGAACGTTTTAATTGAACAATCTTCCAGAAACAAGGAGTAACAAAGAAGGAACCTGCATCGGCGTCAATCTCCGAATCGCTTCTTGAGAATATTTTTCATGACTTCCCTGCGAGCCTTCAAGCGCTCCTGTTGAGGACCCACGTTAACAAGCGAGTAATAAGCTCCGACGCCAAAGCACAAACTGCCGACGATAAATAAGCCGCCAGTCACCATCATCTGCCTTGCCGTTGACGGATACAACCACGTCATTGAATTCACTTATTTCTTGGTAGTTAACGAAAGGTATTCTTCTCCGCCCAAAAATATAAAATGATAAGAGTTTCGATATGGGCTGAGGCCTATTTCAAACAGGCCGAACATGGACTGTTAAAAAGTCCAAGTTAATTTATTGAATTTCGAGTAATTAATGAAATTATCTCTAAAAGATTAACTAAAAAATGGCATAATAGATTGCTTATTTGAATTTGTAACACTATTTGGGTAATACCGTCTTAATTTAATTTAAAGATGGGTTGATAACTTCGGTGTAAGGAATAGAGATAAAGTTGGGATAGTATTTTTCAGTAATAATAGAGTTGGAATTGTGGAATAAGAGCAAGGATAAGAGGGGATTCATGAGGGAAGGAAAAAGGTAAAAGGAAAAGAGGAAAAGGGTGTGAATGTAAATATGATGAATATTTGAAAAAAAAGAAGAAAAAAATATAAGTTAAGTAACTTTACATGATCTTTAAAATGGGAGGGTGAAGAAGTGAAGAAAAAGTGCAAATAGAAAAAATTAGCAACAAAACTATATTTTCAGACTAATTGAAGGTGTGTCTAATGAGCTTTGTCAAAGCATCTTTCAATAAAAAACAACATTAACCTTCATTTGTTCATATTTTCCAATACGAAAAATTATGAAAACTTTTCTAAAATCTTGTAATACAATTCAATCCTACCTTATCGTGTTTTTTTTTTCTTGTTTTAAGGAACATGAATTACTCATCAACATATGCCATAGTCAAAGAACTTGCCATCTAGATGAGGCTTGTATTGCTTCAAAGAGTAGGTGCATCTGACACCTTTTTGATGAAGCATCTTGGTCATCATCTACAACTCAAAGGCATCTTCATAAAACTTATAGTCTTTAAACTCATCTCTTGTTAAATGGTCAAGTGAATCAATCTCAAAGAATGATAAAGCAAAAAGGTCTAGTGGATCCACCTTTGTCTGCTGCAGAAGGTGAGAGCGGATGAACTAATTTTTCTTTATCGCACGATCTTTAGACTCATTAAGTGGCAACATTGTATTGAATATGATATTGTAAACCATCCTACCCAATGCTACCAAATTTGAAGCCTTCAGAAAGCTTCATATCTCTGAGCTTGAGTCATACTCTAGTTGTGACTTTTTGTACAACACCTTGTCGACGACATCAAAGTTGTGAATCCTTATCCCAACACATTCAAGCACATTGTATTCACCAACACGTATTCAAAGAGGTTAAAGACATCAAATCAATTCTTCAAGGACAATGATAACTTTGATAAATTTGACTTAAAGACCATGGTTCGTTATTCCAAAACTTCAAAGAATTAAAATCCACAACTCTAATGAAGCATCTAGACCTTGAAAATATGCAATTCAAGATACATCTACTCAACAAATAAATAATGTTTAACATGTGTATAATCTATCAAAATATATATATATATATATATATATATATATATATATATATATATATATATATATATATATATATATATTTGACTAAGTTAAAAAGTGAGAGCTAACAAAAAAAACATTAAATCATTTGCTTAGCTCTGTTCGTTTGAGAAAAAATATTTGAGGAGAGTTGAAGAAGATTTTGGATGAATTTAACTAAATGAATATTTATGTTTTTTTTAATGGATTTAGAGAATAAACGGAATAAATTTGGAGATAAATTTTATTAAAGTTAATTAGTGATTTGATAATATAATTAGATTAAAAAAATTTAATAATTTTTTTAAATTACTAAAATACTCTTCATGATAAAAATAAATTTAAATAATTAATAAATAAGTTAAAAATATTAAAATTTAATAATATTTTAATTCTGAATAATTATTATATATATTTATACATATTTTTATTATTAATAATTATTATATATAACTATACATTATTATTTTTTAATAATATTATAATTATTATTAATTATTATACACATATACTATTACTAATAATAATAATTATCATATATATTTTTTAATTGCTATATACATAATGTATATTTATATATATTATTGATAATAATAATTATTATATATATATATATATATTATTATTATTATGTAATCAGTTAGGTAATCAGCTATATATACTATTAAATTGGTTATTTAACAGACTACGTAATATATAATCGCTTAAGAAACTGATTATATAATCTAATATAGATAATAAATTATTATATTAAATAATAATACATATTTGTATATATGAAAATTAATAGTACTAACGAAACAAAGTATAAGTGTTTGATTTTTTTAATTTTCATAAAAATTTAATTTAAGATTAATAATATTTATTTTTAAAATATGTAATTAAATTTTAAAATAATTATTAAATAAAATAAAATAATTGTAAAAGAATTTATTTTTAAAATAATGATTAAATGTAAATTATTGCTAAAATAATTAATTTTTAAAACAATTAAAAAAAATTTAAAATATAAAATATGCACGCAAAAGAAAAACTTTTAAAATAACAGTTAAAATAAAAGAATTTTTTAGAATAATGTTAAAATATTAATTATTTATAAAATAATTAAGTTTTTAAAATAACACGTAAGGATAAAACTGAAAAACAAAAAAATGGACACGAAATAGAAAATTTCTTTAAATACTGTTATAAATATATTTAATAATAATAATAATTAATGATATACAAAATAATAAATAGTATCATAATAGTAATTATTATTTAATTTTTTTATTATATACATAAGGTTAAGAAAGTAAAATAATTATTTATTTATCTAAATCACTCACAATTGAAGATATTAGTTTTGAATTTGATCTCGCAAATCTGTTTTTACTTCTCATATCAAATCGTTCCATAAGAACATGAAAATTAGTTATCTTCACAAATCAATAGATTTAAACAATCGTTACAAACGAACACAAACTTAAAGTTATTCTTGATTATCTGAATAAGAGAATGATGATAAGATTAATCTTTTTATGAAATTTCAAGACTTATCTCTCAAATAAAGTTTTAAACACTTCCTGGATTAAATACCTAAGTCCATATTCATGTAATACAAGGACATAAAAAGTTTTTAAAAAAATAATCCAAAAATCTTTAAGTAATCTTAAGTACATAAAGTTATTAGAATTACATTCATCTAAAAAATAATTTGACAAATAAAATAATGTTTTAAAAAGTGAGAATAAATTAATAGTCAAATGAAAACATGAATGAAGACAAAAATTACATTCACATTGAGATACTTAAATAAATACATATTTTATTAGGTGATATTCACTTATTGTGCCAAATTATAAACTTTAATAAAAAAAATCATTAAACTTATAAATAAAATATAGAAAATAATTTTATAACACTGATTAAAGATAATTAATATATCTTAAACTTTACAAAAGTACATAATTAAATATAATATTAAATGAACTTTGATCTAATAGTCATAAATGTAATTTTATTTTATCTAAAAAACAAAAATATCATAAATATAATTCTAATTAATAATTTATTTGATGCAGACTTATAAATATTTAAAAAATAATAAAATAACTATTTGTAATATTGTTAAAAATTAAAATAAAATTAAACATAAAAGAGAAAATTAATTTGAAGGAATGACAAAAAAATATTATGAAGAAGGAGAAATCTTTTCAAATGAAAGTACAAAGATTACATATTTCCAAAAGATTTTTTGTTTTAAAAAATTAAAGACTACATATTTCAAATCTTTCATGCTTTCACATATCGAATCTTCAAATATAAAAAATATTTTTGTCACTCATTCAAATTATCTTTTTTACGATTAATTATATTTTAATTTTTATTAATATTAAAATATAATTATTTTATTATTTAATTACTTTTTAACTTTTTATAAATATGTATCAAATAAATAAATTACTAATTAAAATTATTTACCTATAAACATTTTTATCTTTTAAATATAATTAAGTTATATTTATGATGATCACGTGAAAATTTATCTAATATTATAATTAATTATATATTATTATAAAATGCAAGACATATTAATTATTCGTAAATATCGGTCCTAACAATATTCAGCAGCAAAACCTAATAAATATTTATCTTTTATCAATTAAAATATAAATCTAACCATAGAAGAAAAGTTAGTTTTTAATTTAGAAAATGAAACTGTTTTAATTTAAATCAAATCCAAAATTTGAAACATAAATATCACAATATAACAAATACTTTTAATTTTACACCTATTTCTATATACACACAACCCGACAACAAATGTTTTCGTTTTTATAATTTTTTTTATTCATATTCTTTTTTTCAATAAGACAAAAATAACTTGTTTAAATTAAAATGAAATAGTTTATATATATATATATATATATATATATATATAAAATTTACAATTATTTTCAGTTTGATCTGTATTTATATAGCTTTTGCTCATATTAGGGTTTCCAGTATCCCTCCACCTATATATTCCACTCTCTACCTAGGAGTTAGGGTTTATTGTCACACCCCAGCCGTAGCTGCACTTTCGTGTCTGCATTACTTCGATTATTGACAATGGCGACTCAAATGAGCAAGAAGAGAAAGGTGAGTTTCTAATTCCTTAATCTTCACGAATTTGCAATAGCCTTTAACAACATCAGCAACTAAACCTTTGCCAATAATAAAATCGATAATTAAAATATTTGTGTATATGCGTTGCAGTTCGTGGCTGATGGAGTGTTTTTCGCGGAACTGAATGAGGTTCTGACGCGAGAGCTGGCGGAGGACGGTTACTCCGGCGTAGAGGTGAGGGTTACGCCGATGCGCACCGAAATCATCATCAGAGCTACAAGAACCCAAGCCGTACTCGGTGAGTTTGCCTCTGTATAGTTATTGAACCTTCTATTAACTTTTTGTTAGAATTGAGCATTGAAGGTTTTCTCTTCGTGTATGTGTAGGTGAGAAGGGGAGGAGAATCAGGGAACTTACCTCGGTGGTTCAGAAAAGGTTCAAGTTTCCAGAGAACAGCGTTGAACTCTATGCGGAGAAAGTCAACAACAGGGGACTTTGCGCTATAGCTCAGGCCGAGTCTCTTCGCTACAAGCTCCTCGGAGGACTTGCGGTTCGCAGGTACAGATGCAGACAGTATTTTTTTTTCATTAATTCTTTCTGTTGCCGTTGTAACATTTACTTATAAGTTGTGATCCTCAACATTTCTTCCAATCATGACATTGGTGTGAAGTGTTCACCATGGCCACCGACATTCTGGTTTCCCATTTAGAGGCGAATGTGTCTTCCCTACAAAACTTTTTTTTTTCATTAGTGCAAAATCTTAGATTTATTGCGATCCTTGATATTGAGGATTATTGTTGACGAAGATGGTTCTGCTGTAATTCCAATTGTGGTGATTTCAGGATCATTGATGTTGTTGTTGTAATTGCTGCTGTGTACTGCATTTTATGAGTTGATTGTTTCTTGTCCTCATTGGTATTGTGGTCAATAGAGACACAGCTGCAATGCCAGAGTCAGAGATTTCAGGAAGTTTGATGTTGGTGCTGGAATTGCTGTTGGGGATTGTTTTTAAAAATCTTGGTTTCTTCATAATTTGATTGATAAATGTCAATTTTATTTTGACAGTGATTTTATTTAGTTTGGCAATTTACTGGTTGAAATTAATCTTGTGTTATTTACAGAAATGTAACTGTTTATTCTTGCTATTTAAAGAATGTTCGGAGATGCATTAATTTTTATAAGCAAAAAATTATCCTTTAGACCTATTTGTTTCTGTAAGAAACATAATTTTGATTAGTTTGTAAATTTGTTTATTTTCTAATTTCGCAATGTCCTTTTTACTTCATTGAACACATGGAATTTTTCATTGGATTTGTGGTAATGTTATTCTATTGTGTGTTTACTTCAGGGCTTGCTATGGTGTTTTGAGGTTTGTCATGGAGAGTGGTGCCAAGGGATGTGAGGTTTGTTCTCCAAATGCTTTTATGAGGTATTACAATTGTGGTGTGTTGCTTTGTCTGATGGTTTGCTTGTTTGATTTGAGCAGGTCATTGTGAGTGGTAAATTGAGAGCCCAGAGGGCAAAATCCATGAAGTTTAAGGATGGCTACATGATTTCTTCTGGGCAACCTGTCAAGGATTACATTGACTCTGCAGTGAGACACGTGCTCCTCAGACAGGTTATTTTATTTCAATCTTTTAATAGATTGTTGATAAAATTTCTCTTTGGTTGTTGATTCACTGTTTTACTATTGTCATGATACTATTTTTTTGCCCTGGTGTCTCCGTAGGGTGTTCTTGGCATTAAGGTGAAGATTATGCTTGATTGGGATCCTAAAGGGAAGCAGGGTCCTAAAACTCCTCTCCCTGATATTGTCACAATCCATTCTCCAAAAGAGGAAGAGGAATACATCAGGCCTGCTCCAGTTTTGGCCAATGATATTGAGGTCCCTGTGGCTTGAAAATACATGGAGCAGTGCTTTATCTAAGCAAATGCCTTTTTTTTTTCTTGTATTCAGTGTTTTTGGTCAAGGACATATTCAAAATTTTGTAGTTTCTTAAAGAATTGAAGTCATTTGTTTTATCTTTTTTATTATACCTTTATGCTATGCAGTTTGGATCTTATACTTGTTAATCTTTAAGTGCAGGTGAATTTCAAAAACTACAAATCAAGTATTTTTGTCGTTGGAAAGTTAGCATGAATGCCTTTTGTATAATAACGATGATCTTGTAGTCGAATAAACTCAATTTTTTTATGTTTACCTCTAGTTGCCAGATTGCCGATTGTGCAAGTAACATGTGGTATAAAATACAATAAGATTGGTGTCTACCATAGCCAACAAAAGCATTTTATTGTTCTATACCTTATGGTTTATGAATTGCCCTGCTGCCATCTGCTTTGTACATGGAATGGGGTATATAGTGGGCTTATTTTGATTTATGTATTCTTCAGGATTACGCGTCCTTGAAAAAACTGAATGAAACATCAGTGTATCAACTTGTGGCACATAATATAATAAATCAATTTTTGTATTTCTATTGCTTACTATGTTCCAAAATGTTGCTGGAAAACATGGTACTGTGCCCGTATATTTGCAATCCACGCTTCTGGATTCTCAAGTACTAATAGAAAGTGACGGAGTGTTGTGTATATAGTGTCTTCCACCTGGAAAGTCTTATATTGGATGCAAACTTGGACTGGCTCCTTGGACTTGTTCAGAAATGAGTTCAATTTTATTATCAGGTTCTCAAAGTTGCACTCTGGCTGCACGTGGTGCATACATCCTTTGGAATCATGAAGTGTTGCTTTTACTTGCTTGGTTGAGGCGTTGACTGAAAATCTTAAATTAGATGATACATTTCTACTATGTCAATCTGGTTCTCGAAATAGGTAAGTAATGACAATAAAAGTCACTTTTGGCATTCTATAAAAGTCGCTCTGGCTATGCTTGGTGCATAGCCTGTATCCGTTTGATTCTTTGTTTTTAATTTAATTTCTCTTTGATTTGTTTTTGTATATGTTCGTGTTCGTAATATTTATGATTTTGGTTTAGTCAATAAATATGAATGATTATTATTTCTTTAATTGTATGAGGAAGATTCTTATCAAGATATCTTGTTTTTGAGAACTTTTACATTTTCTTTTTAGATTTTCTTGAAATAAGAAATTCTCAAAACATTTCTTTTTAAAAGTTCTATTAAACTATTTATTTTCTAAGGAATCAGAATCATGTCAATGTTATACATATACTTTAGAAGTATATATAGTTCTTATGCACGAACATAAAGTTCAACTGCATAATTAAGTAAATCATAAAAATTTAAATAATTGCAAAAATTAGACAATAAATCTTTTGCTTGAATTTGAAATGTCTCCATTAGTTTCGTCAATCCTTGTAATACTTTCTATTTAAAGAAATTCAGGATTGTTCGAGGTAGTTTGATTCTTCTAGAAAATATTCAAACTCTTTAATTTTTCTAGTTAATTTTTAAAAATTGTAATGAATGTCTTACCAGTGATATTCTTTTTTATATAATCTTTTAACTTTAAAACAGTTTCTTTTGTTTCTACGTCTTTTTCTTTTATTTTTTTCTCATTCTTTATTAATTTGTATTCACATCGGTTAAAAAGTTCATAGCAAGGTACATGGGTTGGATTTGCAACAATATGGATTGCTTAAGGAAGAGAATTATCCCGGTCTTAAATATAAAAACAAATGAAACACTCTCGCTAAAACTTTGAAGGTGGAAAAGCTCTCATACACCCTTAAGTAAAGTAAGACACTGATGAATTAAATTATATCTCTTTCATCATTAAAAAGATTCATCAAATCTTAAGAAAGAAAAATGATTTTAGAGGTTGAAGAGGTTTGCCTCAACCAATTGAAAAGAAAAAAAACAAATTTATGTCATTTGTCTTGAATGCAATAAACTTGACCACTTTTAATTAGGATAAGAATCAAGATAGACAAAGAAGATACATTCATTAATCTCTCACCAAACAATTTTGATGAAGAGGTAGAGATTATTTTAAGACGAGATTTTAAGGAAGGTCAGACTCAATCTTTTAAGAAGATTGTTTAGTAAAACCTTTACCAATAGCAGATTAGGTTTTGAGGGAGTAGAAGTTCCAAAAGGGATCAAATAAGGACCAAATCTTCTACATGCATTAACCGAGAATCTAAGGCTTGGAGAGCTAACAAAAAAGGATCTAAGTTTATCTTGGTACCTAAAGATAAAGTGATTCCTATCGTAAACATATGTAGGAAGAAAACAATTGTAGTGGTATCTAGATAATGTATTTACAAAACACATGGTGGGAGAAAGAATAATGTTCCCACACTTTAAGAAGAAGAGTAGTACATTTTGCATTCAACAAAAATAAAAAAGAACACTAGGCATTGGATAGATAAATATGAACCCTTCCTTACGTGTTAAAATATTTTAATAGTAAAAGGTCTAAAGCATAATCTACTTAATATATGTCAATTATGTGAGAATGGATACAATGTTCCTTTAACAAAAATCCGCATAATCTATGTGTGGTAAAAAATGATGTCAAGAGTGTCTTCTTTTGTACTAAGAGATAAAGTAATTTATACGAGATAGATTTTAGTGGACTGTATCAAAGGATCTCTTGCCTTTATCCTATTAAGAAGATAAGTGGGTATGACATAGGAAGTGTGGCCACGCAAGCTTGAGATTAATTTGTAAGCTCTAAAAGCTCAATCTAGTAAGAGTTTTACTGCAAACACCATTCAAAGATGATCCTCTCCATGAGACATGATATTGACAAAAAAATTCAATCAAACCCTATTTCTTTTGATTAAGTACTATTAAAAAAAAATACAAAGTACGATTATGCTTTGTCAAACGCAAGCTTCTTTTTAAGCAACAAGTCATGTATGATGTAAATGTTTCATATGTCAAACAATATAATATCTTTCTGTCTTCACTTCATTTGAGTAACGAAAGTCTTAATTATATGTTTGTAGAAAATCTATTTGTCTCAAAAGGAGATCTCAAAATCTCATGTCAACATCAATGACATATACTCTGTGAGACATTACCCCTCTCCTGTTAGCAACTCTTGTAATCTTTGTGATTACATAGTCATACAATTAATACGTAGTTTTAGTTAGGAGAATATGTGTTCCAAATAATACTCGTCTTAATTAGGGGTGACTATGTTCCAAAACCAATACTCTTCTTAGCCATGAGTGACTATGGTCAAATTAATACTTAATCTTAATTGTGATCCTAATAGTACTCGTCTTAACTAGGAGTAGTTGCATTCCAAATAATATTCATCTTGGCCAAAAGTATTTGAGATTCAAATAATACTCATTTGTATCTTGCGTTTGCAGTTTGCCTAATGAAACTAAATATTTTGGCTAAGAACTGGATGTAGTCTTTGTTAACAAATAAAAAAGTATAAAAACAAAGTGTAAATCCTTCTTATCTCTTTAAGTTACATGACATTTAACTATAAATAATCTCAGAAAAAGAGCTTTTGCAATAAGAAGTTTTGAAAAACTTTGAAGACAATCAATTTGTCAAATTCGAAGTAGTGTTTTACTATTCTCATCAAACTCAATCATTTTAGAAATTCACTTAATAGTGTGTTTGTTAAGTGAAACTATTGTTTGACTGTATATCACTAGTCAATGTCTTGCAAAGATTTCATAAACCTATACAACACAATTCAATTATTACATTTGTGTTTTGACTAGTCTTTCATAGTTGGTATCAGAGCTCAACCTTTATAGAGTTGAATGTCTCACAACGACTAAAGAAAGATCCAAATAATTGCCAACATAGAACGAGAACTAATAGGTGAAGGAACATCCTTTAGAGTCCTCTTCTTAGGAGAAGACTTTCCTTATTGAAAATATTGTATAGAGATGTACGTTTAGTCCACACATTATTAGTTGTGGCAAATTATGACTAGAGGAGATATCAAGATTGAATCTCTATAAGAAGTTTGGATGCAAAACAAGTTTGATATATCAGATGCAAAACAAAAAGGCAATGTATACTCTAACTTGCCTCACACGTCAAATATGAGTACTATGAAAATGGTGAAACTATAGATGACATATTTTGAAGAATGTAATTTCTTCTAAACTAGCTACAAAAACTCAAATGGAGCTTCTATAAGGCTCATATCAACCTAAAGTTGTTGGATGGCATGCCAAAGGTCTGAGAATAAAAAATAAAAGACATTAAAAAGGTCCGAGATCTAAAAAAACTCATGTGGATGGACTTCTAGGAATCTTAAGAGTGCATGAGGTGCATCTCCAAGCTTGTGTGCAAAGATAAGTTTCAACATCATTTGGTCAAGTTTTCCATGCAAAGTCAACTATAAATAAGACTCACTTCATCATTGCATGAAGTTTCATGAGTTATCCTTGGTCCAATTACAAATGTAATTCCACTAAGAAATAGCTTGTGTGAAAATAATTTTAGACTTTCTATTTTCATTAGAAACTTATACATAATGAATTCTTCTAATTATAACTCTTGTGGTTGGTCCATTATTTTTTACTTTTTCATCAAAAAGCAAATAAAGTTGTATCTTCTAAAGCTCTAGAAGTAGTAGACCACTTATTGAGTATCCAAGAGTCAAACAATGAAGACGTCTTCTACTTCTTGATGTATAAGTTTAAAATGAAGGATTCAAAAAAGAAAAAAAAAATAAAGTTAAAGGAAATCAAAGAACACAAGAAAAATATCATTTATTATGATGCAAGAAACTTGGACATTTCATGTTAGAGTGCACACAGCAAGCGAAAGAGAAAAAGAATTAAGTTTTTCATGAAATCTTTAAATTAACATGGAAAAACCTTGATATTTTTGAATTAGAAGATGATAAGAAGAGAAAAAAATTTATATTAATCTAATGATAAACATATTATATGATTAATCCTTTTATATAAAGGTAGACTTTAATGATATAAATTTCATCTCTCAAATATAATTGTAGAACTACTGGTAATACTTTGAGACGTTGTAAATTGTAATGCTTATAAAAGTTTTAAAACAACACTGATTTTTAAGTCTCAAAGAGGAGGTAATATAAACTAGATTTTATTTCTTTGAGATTAGGGAACATATATGTTCATAACTATAGATTTTTATTCTTGTTAAATGATTTAATGTAGTAGACACGACCCCACCTAATTCTAAATGTTTATTTAATTGGACACATCAACATCGTTCATTTTAATTCGATGGATTATATTTAAAAGTAAAACTATGGACCTATATTTACAAAATCCCGTTATGCAGCCGCCGAGTATTAAACCATTCAAACACTTCAATTTTCATTCTCTTTAAATGATTACAAAAAAAAAAAAAAAAAACAAGAAACTAGGAAGCCAGCCATATGCAAAACTATACAACACTTTCTTTTTCGTTTTGAAAACTATATACTATACACTTTTATTTTTCTTTTTAACTTTCTACACTGTACTCATTGTAGAGAGAGAAAAATGGTAGATGCAGCTCACACATCTCCACATCTACTGAGGTTTTAGGATATCCAAGCGAAAGTGAATCCCAACTCCATCGAGAGCCACAAAACCCGAATTCTGAGTCACTCAACAAAGAAGAAAAAGGCCAAATCTTTTGAGCTTTAGATGAAGCAAAAAGCAGAAGAAAAAGGCCAAAGAATCTACACCAAATCTTGATCTCTCTCGTGTACCCTTTGAGCATTGGAGGGTTTTGATTCCTCAACTCCAGAGTTATGAAATGGATTTTTCTACTAAACTCAAGTTATTTCCTTTTTTGCTGGTTTTGTTCACATGTTTTGAGGCACCCCATGTTGCAGAATCTGCTTCTGATTACTCCACTTTGGTCTACAAGGGTTGTTCCAAGGATTCTTTCACAGATCCAAATGGGGTGTACTCGCAGGCTCTCTCTGCACTCTTCGGCTCATTGGTTTCACAATCCACCAAAACCAAGTTCTACAAGGCCACTTCTGGTTCTGCCCAGAACACCATAACCGGTCTCTTCCAATGCAGAGGGGATCTCACCAACTCCGACTGCTACAACTGTGTCAGCAGGCTCCCAGTTTTGTGTGACAAACTTTGCGGCAAAACCACCGCTGCAAGGGTCCAACTACTAGGTTGCTATGTTCTGTACGAGGTTGCAGGGTTCTCCCAAATCTCAGGTATGCAGATGCTGTACAAGACTTGTGGGGCAACAAATGCTGCTGGAAGAGGGTTTGAGGAGAGAAGGGACACTGCATTCTCTGTGATGGAAAATGGTGTTGTCAGTGGCCATGGCTTCTACACCACCAGCTACCAGTCTTTGTATGTGATGGGGCAGTGTGAGGGAGATGTTGGTGACTCTGATTGTGGGGAGTGTGTGAAAAATGCTGTGCAGAGAGCTCAGGTTGAATGTGGAAGCTCTATTTCAGGACAAGTTTTTCTTCACAAATGCTTCATCAGTTATAGCTATTACCCCAATGGGGTTCCTTCTAGATCATCTTCTTCATCAGCTTCATTCTCTTCATCTTCTTCAGGTACTAACTAGATGACGTGACTGTTATGTTAATGTCTAATCCCTACCCTACCTACTTACACAGACCAAACACATATGAATGTAACAAGTTTTAAGTTTTTACACCATTCTAAAATCTGAACAATCTGTCTTTTTCAGTGTTTGTGAGTTCAGTTTCTAATGCTGTATGCTTTTTAGTTTTAATTATCTGTCAAAGTCATGTTGAAATATTTGAATATATTAGACAGATACACACTTGTTCTGCATTAATATGAATTTGTTTCACTTCAAAGTCAATGCTAATCTGAATTACTTCTGTTTGATGCACTGAATTAGTTGTTTTAAGGTTGATATGGTGCTGGTATGATCATATTTGACTCTGCTATTGTGATGTGTTACCTTGTTGGTGATGCAGGGCAAAATCCAGGGAAAACTGCTGCTATAATATTAGGAGGAGTAGCTGCGGTGGCTTTTGTGGTTATATTTTTGTTATTTGCTAGAAGTTTGAAGAAGAAACATGATGGTATGAGTTATATGAGGCAATAAGAAATGATCTTGTAATGGATTATATTATATGTTATCATCTTAATCTTATACTCTTTTGTTATTTTTATTGTTATACATGTTTTGTGCTCATTTTTCTGATACTCTTTTGCTCTTATCTTGCACAGATTATTGACAGAAGAATATGATTTCTGAGAAGGCAAAACTATTCATTTTGGTGCGCTGTTTTTGCATTATTAGTTGATGATGAAGGGTGAAAAAGTTTGTGGTAAATAGAACATGCTTGATACAGAAACAATACATAATGGTTCACTGTAATAGTTGTTGTAGTAAGATAATATTTTTGTTGTTGGGAAGAGCAATGTGATTAGAACATGAAAGTTAGATTCTTTTTCACAAGGGTGTAAGTGTAAATTACCCAACTGAATGAATGAATGAATGAATGTTTGTCATTCCAAGTGGATGAAAATTTTGGACTTTACCCTTAGCCATGTGAGAAATTTCTCTTTCTTCTTTTTAATTGTTCATTGACTTTATGCTTTTTAAAAGTTGCAAGTTGCAACCCTCCCATGTCCCCAAGAGTCTTGTTTCTGTGTTCCAACAAAATACTTAGATAGTAAGTTTTCTTTTTTCTAAATTAATGTCATAGAAATATGAGTAATTGAAGTTGAAGTGGTAAAATTTACTATAGATATTATATTATGTTACATTTGAATAACAAGGTGAAACTGTTCTGCAGTGCAACTACGTACTCAATGTATGTTTTCTATGTATTCTCTATAATAATTAAATCACGGAAACTGATTTTGTATTGTTATTTCTGTTTTGTTACATCCAGATTACAAATGCAAAAATTCACACATGATCCAATAACTCAATTGTTTATTTATTTATTTTTATGACAAAGTTGAATACTCAATTTGGTCGTTGAAAAAAAAAAACTTGGTCTGATTTGGTTATGAAGGAAAACAAGTTCAAAGTAGCTGAATAATTCTTTTACGTCTACAATTTTGATGTCCACAAAATTTTAATTATACATATATGGTCTTACAATGTAAATTGAAAATATTGACGTAGTGTGTCGTGAGTGGTAACAAGTATTAATTAGCAATTGTTGCTATCTTAATTTGGGAATCTCGGGAAATATTTATAAATTAGTTAATATTTTAATAAGCAATTTTGATCATTAACCGATGAATAACAATTCAAACATTATTTTATTATATATTTATAGAAATTAATTTAATTAAATTTTGTTATTGCTTATTGATTTTTTTTTTTTGTCTAGGAGACTAGAGAATATATACGGCGAAGCCTCTAGCAGCGAGCAATGACACTAGCGACGAACAACATTGGACAGTGACAAGACGCTCAATCCTGGATCCTGGTGTTGACATTATTTGACCTTGCACGAAGAACGACAAGGAGGTGAGAGACATGATGACCTCGGCGGCGACAACCTTCGTGACGAATCATACTGACGACGACAACTCCAATCGATTGGAGGCAAGCAGCGGAGAGACCCAAGGTCTGTTGTTCACCATTGACATTGGAACCCTAAATTGTCACGACCGTCCATCGAAGGGATAATGACCATTTCGTCATGGTTGGACTTTTTGTGTTCTGTTTGGGTGAATGCAAAGAAGGGAGAAGTTGATTGTGGAGGAGAAGAAGAAGAACATGTTCTCTTTGTCTTCATTTGGGCAAGAGAAATAATAAAACCTAACACACTCTTAATTTCAACCAAAACGTTCATTTTTCGTTTCTTTCATTAATGCTAGCATGAAAAATAAATAAATAAATAAATAAAAATTAATTTTTATGCCAAAGACAGGTGCCAAGTCAGGTAGTAAGACAAGTTGTCAAAAAAAAAAAGTTGTTACTATATCATTATCCAATATAGAAACATCTTTTAGAAAAGAAAGTATCATCTTATTACTCATATTTCTTTATATATTCATTTTTATTTTTTTATTAAAGAGTTTTCTGCACATGGATATTTGGAGTTCGCAACTAAAAACAAATGTTTCATCTTTTAAATAACTCATTTAGAGAGTACTTTTGAGATTAGACTAACTAGATTAGATCTTTTGGGTTTAACAATCTTTCATTATTTTTTTTATTACTAACAAGTAATATTAGTTTTTTGTGTCATTATAAAGCTTGTAGAGTCATCGATCTAGTCACATGTTTTTTTAATTTTAATAAAATGTTCATATGTCAAACTTTGAGAGCAACTAAACCAAGTGAGCAAAGATAAAAATGTTATTTTAATTTAAGAAAAGAGACTTTAGTCAACGTATGACATATGCTTGCTATTATTAAAGCTATTGAACTAATACATTAATGAGATTTTTAAATAAATAAATAGGACAAACATGAACATACAAGATATTATCAAATTAGAACAGTGGATTAGAACATACAAGTAATTAAAGAAAAATGTTTCATAAAAGTATCATATATGATCATAACATTTATGCAATAGTTATAAAGAACTTATGTTGCATTACAAAATTTATATGTATCAATGAGTATATAAAGAATATTGTGAAAACATGCCAAATACATAAGAAGAAAATGTTGAATTAATTATTTAAATTTTTTGAAAATTTTTCGCAAAGCTTTGACTGGTAGATGTGAATAGACAAAGTTTAATGGTATTTATTTTTTAGAGATGCACATGACAAATCTCGTCAAACACAACTTCAGTAGGACAGATGCATAGTCAAAACTCTTTTTAAAAACACATTTTCGTTAAACTCTTTTATGTAAGTTAGTTGTTGATAAATAACATGTTATATAAAAAGATAAGAGATATGGAAATTACACGTTATTTTTATATTAGTTCACCTAAAGCATATAGACTATCTCCAATTCTAAATAAGTTTAATCAAGATTCAACTAATAGACTATCACTACAATATGCAAATATTATTTGAACCTAATCACTTCAAACTAAATTACGAGTATTATTTGGATATAATTACTTTAGACCAAGCTACAAGTATTGTTTGGACACACTTGAGCTATAAAAAGTAAGACTCAATCAAAGGCTCCAATGTAGATGGTCAACTAATGCAAGCCAATAAAATGTATATCCAATAGTGGGCTGAGCTAACATCAATGTACTATTGGCATGTTACACTTGTAGAAATCAATAACATATCTAACTTATCACCATCTTCTTTGTCTATTAAACTCAACTCACAGGGGATAGTCAAAGTCATACCTCCTACTCAACCTACTCAAGAGATCATATTGTTTGTTATTCCCCTTCCACATCGTTTGATCTTAGTAGGGGAAGGGCTTGAAGTGTGGCCTTGCCCTTGCCAGGCCTAGCAAACAACACACATACCAAGAGGACTCGAGGAAAACCTAGATTGATGAGTCCATGGATAGGACACACACACACACACACACACACACTCACATAGAGAGTTCTTGAATATAAATTTTTGATTCATATCATTGGGTTTCAAATTTAAAGTGATAAATGTTTCTTAACTCGTCAATTTATTCTAATTATTGTGTCTCTTACTTATCTATCAAGTTAGACAAAAGTTTCTTCATTTATTCCCCAATCCTTTAGTGATAATTGTTAGAAATAGTCCTCCTCAAAGTTAGGTATTCGTCATTTAGTATTATAGTTTAGATTTGGCATTAACATGACAAATCTAGAATTTTTGTAACATGCCCAAAAATTTGTTTAGAAAACTTTTTTTTTCGTGCTGCAACTAAAATTTTATATGATTCTATTCTTGATCCTATTCAAGTGGTGAAAATTTAACGCGAATTAACTTGGAAATTAGAGATTCATTTATTGTTGTTGGAGTGGTTTGTAGTACAAACCAATAATTGTATCTAAAGTGATTTTCTAAGATTATTGAAACAAAGATATGTCATCAATGCATCAAATTAGTTATCACTGTATTGAAATTATGGAAATTGATTAAAGTTTAAGCCCGAGGTGCTAAGTTATCCAATGTAGTGTTTTGATTCAATCAGCTGGAGAATTATATGTGAATTCTTTACGAGTGCCTTTGCTTTGAGCATTCAAGCACAACCTAATTTGATGCTTTCAAATTTCACAAGCAACAATGATAAATATTCATCTTATATCTTTTAGAGGACAAGGTGTTAGTGTTTAAGTTTCTTAAGAAAGTCTAATGAAGACTCCCACTAGACATTAAAATAACTAAGTTAGGTATCTCTAAAGGTTCACTTCAAAAAACTCTAGAAGGAAGAAGAGAAGAATGGACATAATGGGGGCATAAGTAATAAAGGGAAAAGAACATGAATGAACAAGAATGAAATAAACAAAAGATGGAGATAATAGAAAGGGATAAAGGATGGAACGAGGCACACCATATCGGGTACTAGGCCACCCAAGATAAATGGTGGTTGTCGCCACTTGAACTTTTTCGGAAAGTTCAATGTGGTACTCGAAATAGGAAAGGACGAAATTGGATCATTTTAAAAAATTTGGGTACTAAATTGAACCAAAAATTTAAATTGGGGTACTAAATTGAAAACAACTATTACACTGCCACGTGTCATGCTTGTAAGCTGCCACGTGGCATAATGATAAACTGACACGTGACAGTTTTTTAAATTTTTTGAAAAAAAAAAATTAATTTTTTGAAAAAAAATAAAAAATAAAATAAAAATTTCATGGCTTGACACGTGTCCTGTACGGACACGGTGTTAACTCCAACTTAACGGAGAGGACCAAATTGAACCTCTTTAGAAAATTTGGGTACCAAATTGAACATTCCTAAAGTTCGGGTACCACATTGAACTTTCCGAAAAAGTTTGGGTACCAAATGTGTATTTATACCTTTAAGTTATTATTCAAGATGACAAATAGACCCATCTCTATGTGTATTCTTTGAAACCATTTACATTTTGATTGCGAATCTTTGCATTTACTAGATATGAGTATGATTAATACTCTATTTTTTTTAATTGGATATGAGAATGAGGATGAAGATATAAATATCCATTCTATCTCTATTCTCATACCTTATTCCAATGCTCATATCCATTTTTATCTTGTCATTGTTTAAATTACTAAAATATTCATAATTTATTAACTAACATAAAAGACTTTTATATATATATATATATATATATATATATATATATATATATATATATATATATATATATAT
>Ga0209589_1004915_pt1 | contig 22910 bp, 7 predicted proteins | sample CowpeawhiteBW_FD_187525 | JGI IMG/M metagenome (GOLD analysis project Ga0209589, IMG submission 187525) | Root nodule microbial communities of legume samples collected from California USA - Cow pea white BW (SPAdes) (version 2) | ecosystem: Host-associated > Plants > Roots > Nodule | place: USA...
AAAAAAAAATAATAAAAAAAAAAAAAAAAAAAAAAAGGGAAATATAGCATATCCCAACATAAGCTGAATATCGTGAATTTATTAATTTGAGTGTCCATACCCAAAAAAAAATCAAAATATTAATATTTAAATTATATAATTTTAATTTTAATTATTAATATATATTATTGTATTATCAAAACTCGTTGTGAAGCAGATTTTTTTTTTCAAACTATCATTTTCCTGCTAAATTTTACACCAATAACAATTATATTAATTCGTGTTTTAATAGTTTATGAATTATGTAACTCAACTTAACCCGATCTCTTCTTTTTCTGCCTCTCCATCAAATGTTCCAAGTAAAAAATTTCTTTGAATATGGTCTCAACTTAATGTTGTTTATCTCGAGTAAAAAAACAAATAGAATTGTTATATTATTTTAAGTAATATAGTTTGTACTATATGTATAGATAGAGTCTAAAACATCCGACCACTCGGTTTAAAGGAAGGTCCATCGGTTATTTTTGAAATCGGTAAATCACTTAAGTAGTCCAAATAATTCAATAAACATATTTTAAAGGAATTAGACTCTTCCTGATCAAAAGTCCATGAAAAATAATATAAATATATATTAAAAATATAGTTGTCGAAACATTAACTATACATTTATTGTAACATTAATTGTTTTGACCGATAGATCTTAAACAAAATTTAGCATTAGATATCTTTAGTAGGTAACATTAGACTATTCTAATATAAATGAGAAGATTAAGAGATTGTTTAAGTGGACGTTTGACTTTACAACTCCAAAATATTAATATGCATGAAATAAAAACATTTTAAGCATTATATAATTAATATATATATATATATATATATATATATATATATATATATATATATATGCATGAAAAAAAATCTTTTAAGCATTATATCATTGAGAAGATACTTCAAACTCAAAATGCATCCAAATTATAAGAATGTAATTACTTCTCATAATTTATATTATTATTATTATTATTATTACATTGATTTTAATATATTGTTATTATCTTTTGATATACTATATCAGTACAAATATAATTTACAAAAGTAATGAAAAAAAAAGTGAGAAATTAGCATAAGAGTAGAATAAAAACATAAATAATAATTTAAGAGAATAATGAAATAAATTTATTGTTCAATCTGTAGTGTCAAGAACAAGAAAAACAAAATGAACATATGATCACAACTCTTAATTTACTATAAATTATAGTAAGCAAAAGAAAAAAAAATCAACTACGAGTCCTTTATAAGTTTTTAAATCATAATATACAAATATAAAACATATGGTTGATATTTTTTAGTATGTTGTCTTTGATACCAATTAAAAAAGTTATACGATAATACAAGTATATTAAATGTATAATGTATAACTTTTATGTTTTCATACATGTAAAATGAATACATATAGTTTGTCAATTTAATTTATATAATGCATGTAATAAGAAAATGGATTTTAGCTATTTAAAGTTAGGATAATAATATTATGATTCTTATGTTTTGATTCTTATCTTTTACTTCCTAACATAATTTAATGTGGATCATTGATTAATATACCATTATTTTGTATCTTGAAAAGATTAATGACACACACTAAATCATATTAGAGAGTAAAATATGAAAGTAAACAAATAGGAGTCATCTATAACAATATATAAAAATAATTTCCTCTTTTGTGTCTACATTCCAAAATACCAATTTTACCTTTTAAAATATAATTATTTATTATTTTTAAAAATTGACCGTTATTTTTACAAATCTTTTATAAAATCGTCTATCTTTGTTTATTTTCTTCTTCTTTATTTATCAACGATTATATTTAATTTTATTTTTAATAAATATAATTTAATTTTATATATTAACTTAATAACATTAGAATATCATTACCTACTAATATAATATCACATATTTAAAAAATCATACATAGTGCGATAGCGCCTATGTTTATATTAGTATAAATTAAAAAATTTAGGAAACTGTCACTGACTTTCCATGTTCAAAAATTACAAAATTAAATATTATTTTTCAATAAAATTATAATTATTCATCTGAAATTATATGAATCTAGCGTTTTAGTTTTTTACATTTGAAACCACTTATTTTACTTCTCCTAAAGAAATATATTTATTTTTCTTTTTCTTTTAAATGTCAATACATATAAAAAAATTATTATTAAAGAGAAAAAAAAAGGGACAAATAGCATATCCGAACATAAACTGAATATCGTGAATTTATTAATTGGAGTGTCCATACGAAAGAAATCAAAATATTAATATTTAGATTATATAATTTTAATTTAAATTATCAATATATATTATTGTATTATCAAAATTTGTTGTGAAGCAAATTTTTTTTTTCAAACTATCATTTTCCTGCTAAATTTTACACCCATAACAATTATATTAATTCGTGTTTTAATAGTTTATGAATTATGTAACTCAAATTAATCCGATCTCTTCTTCTGCCGCCTCTCTCCACCAACTATTCCAAGTAAAAAATTTCTTTAAATATGGTCTCTACTTAGTGTCGTTTATCTGGAGTAAAAAATAAATAAAAATTCTTCTCATTATTATTTTTGACAAAATTTTAGAAAATATAAAATTGAGAATTTTTATATTATTTTAAGGAATATAGTTTGTACCATATGTATCGATAGAGTACAAGACATCCGACCACTCAGTTTAAAATGAGATTTATCAATTGTTTTGGAAATTGGTAAAACACTCAATTAGTCTAAACAATTCAATAAACATGTTTTAAAGGAATTGGACTCTTCTTGATAAAAAATCCATGAAAAATAATATAAATACATATTACAAATATAGTTGGTGGAACATTCATTGTAACATTAATTGTTTTGACCGGTAGATCTTAAACGAAATTTAACAATAGATATCTTTAACATGTATCTTTCATTGGTCCACGATTAGACTTCCTAAATATGGATGAGAGGATCAAGAAATCGTTTAAAGAGATCATTTAAGTGAACCTTTGACTCTAATTCCAAACATAATTTATTTTTCCTTTTGTTTTGATTGTTTTAGGTGTTTTCTTATGTTATTGATTGAAATAAGGAGGTTGAAAATGGATGTGACTACAAGATAGGAAGAAGAGAAAAAGAAGAGATGGTTGGGTGGAAGTGGTGAAAAGAAGTATACATGAGTAGCAAAGAATGGAGAGGGAGATGAACCTTTGAAAAACATAAATCACCAAATTCTTATTATAGAAAATAAGATACTAAATTAAATAAATCATAAAAAATATTGTAATTTAGTCCAAATATTTATAATTTAAAATTTTATTAATTTTATTCAACTCATTGTAAACTTTAAATTTTTCATCTCTTAATTTATAAGGTAGAAATTATCAATCCGCTTATAATACAAAGGTAATGCGAGAAGTTATTAATTCTAACTGCAAAACTTCTTTTTGTTAAATTATTCAATGAACGGTCTTTGTCTTGTGAAATTTGAGATTAACTAATTATTTTTGGGGTTGAATACTTAACTTTCAGTTAATTTTGGAATTAGTTTATTTTGAAACTTTGAATTAATTTAGTCCATCATCTTTTGAAATACGTGGATTTAGTTCTTTTAATCAAATTTTGTAAAGTTTATTTGACATTTCAAGCGCGTTTCATAATAGTATTTGACTTAACATTAAAGCAAAAATGTGTCAAACAGTATAAACAACTTAAATACAATCCTAAAATGCGTACGAAATATCAAATAAACCTAACAAAATTTGATTAAAAGGACTAAATCCACGTATTCCGAAAGATGAAGGACTAAATTGGTCCAAAGTTTCAAGATGGACTAATTTCAAAATTCACTGAAAGTTAAGGGACCAAAAACATATTTAACCCTTATTTTTGTGATGCAAAATAAGATTATTTACAGACTTAGGGATTTATTTATAATTTTACTTTTTCATTGAAACAGATATTCATCTGGCTAGGTTTATATTTGAATAATTTGGGAACAATAATTATCTCAAAGAAAAGGTTCTATCGTAGAAAAGTTCTGTCTTAAAAAAGTTGCATTTTTTCAAAGTGGAAAACCCCTCTTCTTAAGTTTGCTCACTGCTACTTCAACTCACTGCCAAGTTTCCTCCTTTCTCACACAATAAACAATGCCAACGTAAGTTTCATCAATGACCCTTCATTTCTCTTGTACAGCTTCCTCAAATCTGATTTTTTTTTCTTGTGCGTTTCTTTATCTCTTTATACATTCATGGTTGTTTTGTTTTGTTTCTCTCTTCAGTCGTCTTGATTGCTTCTACCATTGTTGCTTTCTATTGGGTCATGAATTTAGGTACTTGAATAGGGTAATGGATAGATGTGAATGAATTCTTTGAGATTTCTGTTATTGCTTTTCTGCTCGGTATGGATTTGAGTTGGATTGCGCTTCTGTGACGTTGTATTGGATAAGTCAGGCATGATTAGCGTATTTCTGAGTTGTTAATTGTCTCTGATGCTTGACCTAGGGCACTAAACAAGACCAAAAGGACATATGAATTTGAATTGTGTTTTTCTTTAATTTCCTATTGTTGGGTAGCTTCAGGTGTTAGCATTGTGAGAGGAAACCAACAAGATTTGGTCTTAAGGAAATTTATGAACCATCAACTATGAAAAAATATTTACTTCCGTCTAGTAATCAGCCTTTATCAATTAAAGAAAATTTATTTAATTTCTTATCTGTCTAATAATCAGCCTGTTTAAGTTGATGGCTTGGTATTTTACCATGTTTGCATTTTATGATACTCTATAAATTCTACACTATTGTTGTCCAACATGTATTTGGTATTGGTATCATCTCATATCTTCTCTTGATACATATATGTTTTTTTATTTTAAATGCCACAACAGAGATCCATTTCAAATAAACACAAACTCAAATAGATGCATTCAAATCATGCTGCAAAATTTATCGGTGGTCACTGCAAAAATTATCTTTTAAATTCTCCTTTACACTCTAATAATCCACATAGACACCCCCAATCCACTGCCCCGCCTCCGAATTTGTGAACAATCTGCACTGAGCAGCCACCTGCATTTGCTAGAGTCGCTGGTGGTTCTAGCTCTTCTTTCATTTCCTGGGTCAGTGTTCACCAATTTGCTATTGGTTCTTACTACTCTGTTAGTTTTCAAGTTGTGCAAAGTTGGTTCTTGTTAATGCATCTTAGCTTTGTCGCATCTTGACCTTTTTGTTTTTAAATTTTACATAACCCCATATCTCTATTGTATCTAGACTTCTTAAGTTTTCACTTTACATATATACTTGTTATAGGACTCGTGTCTATGTATAATAACTAAGTGTTAGATAGATCACATAATTCAATTTTTTAACAACTATATCTGGTCTGGGATACTTTTCCAAGGCTTTTGAAATGCTTGTAGATTGTGATCCTCTTGCCTTCATATTTTTCCATTTGGTGTTGCAAACCATTATTGCAGACTGTCTCATTGTCGACTGCTACTCTGATCTTTTGAGGGGCAAGAATGAGTACGCATAGTATGTTGGATACTGCTTTAAATGATATACTTCAGGTGGTCACACCATTACAAGAAGATTGGCAGATACGATTTTCAATTATTAACGATTTAAGAAGCATTGTTGAATCTGTGGAAAGCTTGAGAGGTGAACTTTCTAGAAGTTTTGTTTCTGCTCTCAATCCCCTCCCCCTTTTATCACTAGTGTTAATAAGGATTTTTCTTCACTAAATTACAATTTATACACGTGAACATGTTTGCCAGCTTGAAGTGGATATCACTTATTGTAATGTTGCATGTTGTAGACCATCTAAAGGCATGATTTTTGTATATGGTGGATGAAGCTCCAGGAAGGGGCTGATTTCATTGTTCTAGTTGTTTTGGTTAGCAGTAATTCTTCCTATACATGTATTCTGTTTTTGTTTTACACTTGTGATTGAAGAATATGTTCTGTATATCTCTGCTACATACCAGAAACTGGGTAGATCTACACCAGTATGTTGTAGGGAATGTCACGGGACTCCCAAATTTTTGAAATCTCTATTTTTTCGTGTTGTATATATAATGTATATATAATGTACCGCATCCACAAGTTTCGTTTTTTCTTAAATGCCCTTAACCAATATTTAATTCCAGATCTTTCTTGATTAGTGTGCCAAACCTTTTAGCACCAGATCTTATAGAGAAAAGTTTTTCAAATTTAAATGGATTGAGTCATTAATCTTTTCATTTATTAATGGTAAAAAGAAACAAATTTTCTGCTCTTAATGATTTGCCTTGCTCTTCAAACACATCATCCATGTTTGTTGTTACTTTTATGATATAGTACTGTATTTAGTCACGTTTCAATCTATCTTACAGTTCTATCAGTATTAGAGTTACATGATTGTGCTAAATTGGTTTTTACCTCCTCTTCAAAGAGGGGAAAAGTAAAAGATGCCAATTTGTGGGGCAAGCTTTCAACGAGCACGAATGTTTCTCCAATAAAATAAGATGAATTTAATTATTCTTTATGCATAACTTTTGCATCATTTAATTTCTGTTGTTCACCTTGAGTATCACGGATGAGGTCAAAGGACATACTATGATATTTTCTGCTCTATACGAAGTCATGTCATCAGATGACTTAGACTTCTATACCTTATAGATATAATTTTTTTAATTCATTCCGTTTTTGAAATCCAAGTATTTAAAGTTGTACTTCACTTTTGGAACAGGAGCAACTGTTGAGCCATTTGGGTCATTTGTATCTAATCTCTTCACCCGATGGGGTGACTTGGATATTTCAATTGAGCTATCAAATGGTTTGCATATTTCATCTGCTGGGAAAAAACAAAAACAAAATTTATTGGGGGAAGTTTTAAAAGCTTTGAGAATGAAAGGTAAAGTTCTTATGCTTTGAAGCTTGTCACTTATAAGTTAGTATAAAAATGTGTGTATATTTTTTATATATAACAGATTTATTTCTCGGTCAATTTGTCAATTTTTGTCTCTTTATCTTCACATAGTTAGAACAATAGAATGCATAGCTTAGTTTTTTTTTTTCCCATTTAAGTGAGATGCAATAAGCAATGAGATGCCAGAAATTGCTGTGATGGATACAAACCACTGTATATTCATCATATGAGTATTCATGTGTGTACTCTCCTAAATTTACTAATACTAAGATATCTAACAACTAGGTTACTGTAAATATATTATTTGTTTATTTTAGGGAGCACTCATTAGTGGCTTGTACAGGGTACAAATATCATGATGCCACCTGGAATTGTTATTTACAAGAAACTTTAGAAATACAATTGAAATGGGTAGGGTAATGTATTTACATGACTCCTGTTAAAGATTATGATACGAGGAGGTGATTTCTGTTCAAAAATTTTACTGGATTGGTATGATGGCTATGCCTTTTCTGTTGACTTGCTTTAAATCCATACAAAGTTATGCTTCAGTGACTGGAGAAAAACTGGGTGAATGCTCTTATATGGTTGAGTTGTTCTATATTATCCATTTTAAATTTAAGATTGAGTCATGCCAGATAGCATGATAATTTCACATATGCTGTAAAACCGTGTATTTACTTGTTGAACCAATCAATCAGGAGTTCAATTAGTGTTAGCAGTTCAATTAGTAGTGCTTATTAAACTCGTGATAGCTTTCCTTTTACTTTCAAATTTTAAGAAATTTGTGAGTATGTTTAATTTGTGCATTCTGTAATAACATAAATTTACAGGTGTAGGGAGCCACTTGCAGTTCATCCCCAATGCACGAGTTCCCATTTTAAAATTTAAAAGCAACCGTCAGGGTATATCTTGTGACATTTCAATTAATAACTTGCCAGGCCAAATGAAATCCAAGATTTTGCTTTGGATGAACAAGATAGATGGCCGCTTTCATGATATGGTTTTACTGGTACATTCTTGAGTCTAGAGAAAGGTTGTTGTGCTTGGATGTGCTTGTGTTTGTTTCATTCTTTCTGGTTTGCGTAGGTCAAGGAATGGGCCAAAGCACACAAAATCAATAACTCTAAAACTGGAACTTTCAACTCCTATTCCCTAAGTCTACTTGTCATATTTCATTTTCAGGTATTTCTTCTTTTTCATAATTCTTTTGTGGTGTTATTTTTTCCTTCTTTTATTTGGAGGTGGGATGAGGGGATGCTGCTAATTATTATCTTGTGGAAAATATTAGACTTCCCCCTTTTTTTTCCATTATTTATTTTATTCCGTTGGGTCTCACTTTAATAAAAGTTCTAATAAACTGTCAATTTTTAAAATCGCAATAATGTAACCACTTTCCATCCAATTATCAGTAAAATCGTAAACAAACAAATGTTAACCATTTTAATTTATGCACTATCAATTTGTATAAGCAATGCTTAGTGACAATATATAAAACTAACGACATCCATTTCAACCAATGAAAGAGTCACATTGTTGAGTTTTTAAAAGGTAAGGAACTGATTGAACCTTGAAAGGGTTATATTTTTCATTTTTTGAAATTTTGAGGACTTCATTGAACCTTTTATTATTATTAGTGGTACCAAATTGAACAAAAGAAATAAATAATGGGACCAAAATAAGTAATTAACCCAAAAATTTACATGGTGCTCATTTCAGTTTGAACATTTGACATTAGCCTGGGCTTATTTGGTTTGAGAAAATGTTTCACGTTTCTGTTTCCTGCTTTCATAATACTTACAGACGGGCCACCCTATTTTCACTTTATTCACTGTTAGCAAAGATTTCTATTGGAAATGATAATTTTTTCCCTAATTTCTTATACACATTTGGAAGGAGGAAAAGCAGTGAAAGTAAGGTTACATACAATTGTAGATCTGATGGACCTAATATTTGCCTTCTTTTTCAGACATGTGTTCCTGCAATCTTACCACCACTCAAATATATATACCCTGGCAACATGGCTGATGATCTTAAAGGTACATTTTATCTTTTGTTTGAGCATGAAATGAAATGTCACTATTCTAGAAATTGAGATATTGAGGTGAGCTATGTAGAAGCTAAACCTATTCATAGAAAGCTATATTATTCACTCTCTTTGGTTATCCTTTCCTTTTGCTCTCCCTCATGGCTGTGCTACTTTGTCTATACAGCTTGAGGTATAAGTTAGGGGTGCTTAAAGTAACCGGTTGGAACTGAAGCATTTTGAAACTGAATTGGTTTAAAACAAAACCTCTTATAAAAAAATTAACTGAACTGTTTTTTTGAAACCAGTCCAATTTTATCCCAACTGTTTATTTAAACAGGATTAATACTACTGAAAACAAAGCTTTTTTTTTTCTCAGACATTGTATATTTTGCTTATCCCCACAAAGTATTTACCCATTTTTATGCTAAATTTTCCCATCTACGGAAGAATCACCCATCTATGCTCACAGTTCTATTTACTGGCCAAGTATTTTTAAGCTGTATAGGTTGTGCTTATTGTCACATGGATATAGCCTTTTTGTTTTTATTGGGCTAATTTTAAGTTGTCTAGGAGTGTTGACTTTAGACTCATGTTTATCTTTTCGTCATTTATTATCCTTAAATTTGCAAAGCTGTTACAGAAGGTGTTATATTGATTTTTTTGTGTGAATTTAAAAAAAAAAACTTTATTCATGTGCAATAAATATGATCTCATTCAATCATGGAACTAAATTTAACTAAATATATAAGCTAGCTAAATGACTAAGTGTAGCTGGTTGTCCTTAATTAAATCAGGACTTAACTTTGACTACAATGTTGTATACTAAATAAAAATGTCAATTTGAGGTGCTCCTACGAGCTGGTGCTGCTTGGTTTTCAACTAGCGTGGATTATAAAAACGGGCCTCCTTGTGGGTTAGCAGATTGGATATAACTTTTATGGGGACAACTAACATTTTCTGCTGTGTAAGTTTTTAATTTTCAGATAAACATTGAACCTTGTATAGTTATCCAGAAGCGAGAGCATTCAACTTTAGGCCTTCGCAGTCATGTTATCTTTTCTGCAGTTAGTGATTATCCATTAGAAAAGAAAACTAGTTCAGTTTTTAAAACTGGTTCTAAAACCCGTTTGGTTCAGAACCGGTTTAAAACTAAAACTGAATAAAACAATTCAGTTGAGAACCAGGTTTTTCAAATGATTTACATGTGTAGATCAATAACTGAACATTTTTGAAATAGTTCTGTACAGATTGTTTAGTAACTATTTTTTTCTCAACCTATAATAAGTACAAAACACTCGTTCAACATGATTCCCAGACAGCAACCTTTTGCTTTTTTGTTTGAATTTATGAGTTTGGAGTGTTGAAAATGCTTCATGGGTCTAGATTTGTCAATTTACTTGTATATTATACACTGGAATTAGAATTTTCAGTTAACTTGTATAAAAGAGTTGTGTAATCTTTACCTTGTTGTAATTTATTCAGGGGTTAGAGCTGATGCCGAGAATCATATTGCAGAAACATGTAATGCTAGTATAAACGAGCACATATCAAACAAGGCAAGGTCAATTAACAAAAAATCCGTGCCTGATCTTTTTGTTGAATTCTTACGAAAGGTAAATATTTCTTTAGTTGATTTTTTACTTTTTTGCATTGGTATAACATGTTTTATGCTGTGTTGAGTATCTGGTATTTTTGTGTGCAGATCATACACTTTTAAGCTGTGATGCAACATTTTACACAACGTTTTTTGTTTATTTCTTTCAGACATTTATTATATTTCATAATTCTCTCACTTAGTTATGTAATTTGTTGTTGTCCAAGTGCAATTTCTCTTTTAAAATTGTACCCTCTTCTCCCCGAATAATACCAGCGAGAATGTTGTAGCGATGCATATGATGTATTTTTAATGATAACATGAGATTTTGTAGCATCTGTTGTTGAGGTTCTCTGGCAGTGAATTTTCTGAATCTATAGCACTGCCCTCTAGCATTATTTACACTAAACAATTATTACACCATGTTGTATGTTCGTGCAGTATGCTCAGATGGATTCATGGGCCTCGAATTTGGGAATTTGCCCGTACACTGGACAATGGGAGCAGATAGAGAACAACACGATTTGGTTACCCAAGACTTACTCTATATTTGTAATTCTCTGCATATGTTCATTTCTACTTTTTGGAGACATTATGGTTTCATTTTGGGGATAGCCTGTGTTTGTTTATTCCCATGACAATGCTGTGGTGGCAAATGCTAGATTCTACTGTGCATATTTTCTTTTGCTCTGTTCTGATATTTGTATCCGAATTTTGATTGATTAGGTTGAGGATCCCTTTGAGCAGCCGCAAAATACTGCAAGATCTGTCAGTGCAGGACAACTGAAGAAGATAAGCGAGGCCTTTTCAAAATCATACTCCTTTCTTTCTTCGAACAATCATAATTTAAATTCACTTTTGACCATGTTAGCACCACCACATGTAGTAAAATCTATCACAGGTATCCAAAATTACAACGGAAGTTACTTTCACCCAACTCAGCCAAAAGTACAGAGAGTGATGCGCCCTCCACCGCAGTCACAACATCATTTTCAATATGGCAGTCCAGGAACAAGCTCCAACAGTTCAGCTTCAAATGGACATATGCAGATGCCTAGAGGAACAAACTTTAGCATTCCATCTTCAAATGGGTATACACAGATGCCTAGAGGAACAAGCTTCAACATTCCATCTTCTTATGGGCATATACCAATGCCTAGAGGAACAAGCTTCAACATTCCACCTTCAAACGGTCATATACAGATGCCTAGAGGAGCAAGTATGAGCAGTTCATCTTCAAATGGGCATATACAGAACCCTAGAGGAACTAAGAAGCCTAGAGGAACCAACTTCAACATTGCATCTTCAAATGGGCATGTACCGGTGAATAAAGGCCAGCAGATGTGGAGGCCAAAGAGTTAAAGAGGATCTTTATATATCATTCAACAGGTTTTGACTATTTTCTCGCTGTACTTGTTAATACAAGTGTTTGGAAGAATAGGATTACGGTCTTTTTGCGCCCATGGGGATCAAAATTAAACGTGTAGATATTACATGAAGTTTTGGTGGGCATCATATTGACATTTATACAACTCTTATGTACTTGTTGTAATATTCGTAGCATGCACAACTTTGCATATGAAGGAAGCATTAAGTGTTTTGCTAGTTTATCCTGTGTTGCATTACATTAGCATTGTATGTAAACAACAAGGATATAATACCGAAATAGAGGCTTAAAAAGGTCGTGCTAGTTTTAGGAGAATTAATGGGAATCTTTATATAATAATATGGGCCGAGAGACCTCGTGAAAATGATTATGGATTAATCAAATAATAGTAGTGTTCCAAATTGTGTCAAAAAGGTTTATCATCATATCCTTTGTAAAGATATGATGATTATTTTCAAAATTGAGAGTTCAGGTACAAATTATGTGTATGCAGGAAGAAAAAGTCATAAATTTTGGAAAAGCCCATTCTGAAACGAGTGGAGGTAACCCAATAATTTAGTGGGTATTGCTTCCTACATCTATCAGGTATTGCTTCCTACACCTATCATTTTTTTTCCTAAACTCTCACTTTCGAAATTTACTTTCCTGAACTTTTGAAAATTCTTTTCCGGAAAGCAACCACTCTTCCCTGTCCGTAACTTTTTTTATAGGGTGAGACAGAAATTTGATAGGGTGTTGAAAGTAATATCCTAATTTAGTAGGTCGAAGAAGTTAAAGAATGTCAATCTTAATTCAAGCCTCACTTTTTTTTTTCTTGTAGCTTGCAGACCTTTTCTCAATCATTGCAGGCTGGCAGCTCTCAAATCAATAACATTCACTTTCAAAATCTTTTTATAAATATTAAATTTATCAATTTAATCATTTTATTGAAAATTTTCATACACAGTTTACAAAATAGTTAATAGTTCATCACTCAGTTGTATTTTATCATGCACTCTTTTGAAATTGGAAAAAAATGCATTACTAGATTAGAGTTATTATCCTTAGATGTCTAATTGTACATACATAAATAATATGCATGGATCACCTTCAAGTTTTAGATATATTGTTACATAAAATATTAAAAATAGGGTTTTATTACCTATAACAATGACTGACTGATCAAATAGGATTGTTTATGATTTGTTAAAAAATAATACAACCATTGTAACTATAAATTAAAACTTATAATTAAAGAAGTTGCTATAGAAGTTTCATCTGTGTTAACTTGAAAAAAATTTAATCTTTAAACCTTTTGCAGTGAATGTAAACAACTAGAATTGAATCCTCAGAAAGAATCTCTTGATTTTCATAATGATGAACAACACTACTTCTAAGAAGTGGAATTTAAATATAACAATTATTTTAAGATGAATTACTACCATTTTATATACGGTAAAGATAAACTTTAAATAATTTTATTATTAAAAAAATTAAATTTTAAATTTAATTCAATTCTATAAAATTAATTGATAAAATGAGTTTTATATTCACACATATATTATAAATGCGTCTTATTCTTTCTAATTGATGTGAAATTTCTAATCACTATAAAAATAAACATGTGATAGAATCAAATAACCACATAATTGAATGGGGTTGATCAAATGACCTCTGATTTTGTCTTCAACATGCATCCTAAGAGAATGTGATACTTCACGTACTTTGTAACCAAATACGGGTCCTCAAAAGTTTCTTATTTATTGATTATCTGATGATGAATGTTTTTTTTTTTTTTTTGCCTAATGCTTAAGAGTTATGATGACATTATTCTTTGTGATGTTATTATATTCAGAAGATCTGAAAAGTAGAGCATTATTCATGGTCAACCTCAGCATATATATGAGCTCAGCAAAATTTCAGATTAGTGATTGAACTTTTGGCACCATGCTTAGGGGAATAAAAACTTATCCATGATTCTGCCAAATTTATTTCTTTTGAATCTTGACTTCGAATGAAGTCGCGTACATTTTTCTTCTGCTGTCAACCTTTGGATGCTGTATTGTTTTAAAAATATTTCACAGTATCAGATTCTCGTTAATTTCCTACACAAACAAATAATGTTACTATTTCTTTTCTTAATTTTCTTAGGTTGATTGGGATATAATGTGGGAAACTGCTGAAGAAAATTATAAATCATTACAATTTGATTATATGCCAAAGTTCTTTGGATAGGATAGCATTATTGTAGGTTACATCTTATCACTTCTACCTTATCCTCTCAAGGATCTCACCCAAAGACATTATATTATTAGGAGACAGACAACTAAATTTCTATGATGACTATGATTATTTGGGTTCCAGGACATGACATGGTCCTAGATTCTTGAGTCCCAAGAAAAACAATAAACATAGATTTGCAGTATCTAGTAGCTTTGAAATGTAATTCAAGATTCTAACGAGAAATGTGCTATTTGTGCATTAGCTGAGGTTGCAAAAGATACACAGTATTGTTAAGAATTATTAGGAATTCAAGTATGAGTTTAAGTTTTACATTGGTTAGAAATGAGAAAGTAAAGCACTATATAAGAATAAAGACTCATAAATCCATTTCCTTAAGGTTTTGGGTTGAGAGTGGTGTCAATACCTTATGTGGTTAGGTTCAGATCTTCATTAATTTTGTATCTCTCCGGTAAAAGAAAGTGAAAGAAGATGCATAAATTGTTATAAAATTATTTTATACTGATATTGTTTTGGATTAAAGCTTGGCCCTCTGTTGCAATCCATGAAGCTAAAAAGTAGGAGAAACTATTAAATGTTTTTACAGTCACATGTTTAATTTTTATTTTATATATTTCAAAAATGTGATTACATGTTTTAGGGAGAGTGGCTGGAAACACATTATGTCTGATCATACAATAAATTTTTGAAAATTAGATGGGTCCACACAAGTTTAAAAAATGTCTTATGACATTAAGCACATGCCAATATTGAATAGATGAAGTGCATACCAAATTCACTGTTACACATCACACATTTAAACTTTATAAGTGAAACATCAAAATCATTATAATGAGTGAACTCTCAACCTTCTGAGTAACACTTAGGTAAGGAAAAAATAAAAGAAAGAAAATTATACTATAATTCTTATTTTTGACATGCTCCGGTGTGAATTATTGATTCTTTTAAAAAAAATACATTAATCAATAATTTATACTTAATAATATTAAAGAATGAAAAATGAGAAAAATAAAATAAAAATCATAATATTTTTATCCCATAAGTAAAAAAGACAAGAAAAGCAATTGAGATTGCATAAGCTTTTAATTGAGTGTGGAATTACGTTAAATTAAATAAAAATGACTTATTTGATATAGTATAACACAATCAATAAATCTTCAAATGGATATTGAATGATGAGTGTGCCGTGATGTAAGTTCTTGAAATTTTTATTTACTTATATATAAAACCTTTTATGAATATCTTATATGTAAATACAAACTTTTTTTATACTTCATACAAAAAATCTTATATGCAAATATTTCAACTATCTATTTTACATTAAATTTTTAATCAGGAACTCAAACTATAGAGGTATTTAATTTTCAAAAGATCAATTTGAGTCCAATCATATCACTTAAAATGTAAAAAGTTCTTTTGAGTTATAGCATAGTTAACTATAAAAATTCATAATTGATAGGAATATGAATAAGATTATTTTTTTAGGTTTTTACTGTTATAAATAATAAATTAGTACAATATACTATTAATAATAAATAAAAATATTTATAAAAATAATATCAATATTATAAAATGATTCATTCTTAAAAAATATATTTTATTTTAATTAAATCAAACAACCTTAGTTTTATATACTTTTCTTTTCCTTTTGCTTACTTTCTCTCTAAATTCCTGCCTATCAAAAACATATAATGAGAAAAGACTTAAATCAGAAAAACGAGTTCGGATTTTCTATTATTAAATTTTATAATATTATTTTTTGTTGAACACTAAAAACATACTAGTGTTGATATATTAAAGTTGTTTTTAATATATTTTAAAACATTAATTATTAATGTGTTTCCGTATATTTTAATGGTACAAAAGAGAAAAAAACACACAAAAACTATAGAGAAAATCTAAATTACAAATATACCTTCATTTGTATCAATAGTGTTTATAATTGTGAAATACATTATGTTCACTCGAAGATTTTGAAAAGAGCAAATATCTATACAAAATATCAGTTTGCATGTGAAGCTACTAAGAGCAACTCTCATAAGTACTTGAAACATTTTCATCCAACACACGAACAATGTTTCCCAATTAGTAGGTGCACTCTCATTGGTACTACACAATCATTTTGTCAAAATGGACGCAATTACGATGCATCACCAAACCCCAGTACCTTTGACCATATCAAGAATGTCATAAATCTTAGGCTAATATCCATATTAGGTAAACTAATCGTCTTTAATTAAAAAACACTAATGTTTAAGAAGCAATTGAATGGTTTTTCCAGAAATAATTAGTAACTGATTCTGAGATGTAACAAGTGATAGGGTTGAGAGGAAGCAATCAGCATCATATCCAACCAAATCTCCTCCAGCTAAGAGATGTTGACACAAAAGAAGGATCAAATGCTACGTGTTCATCTTTCATTTACTATCTCTGCGACCCCACATGTTTATTTTTTCATGGAATTTCTATCAAAAATGCTGCAATAATATACCAACAACAACCCAAACCAAATATCTTTTTCCTTTCATTCTGTTTAAGAATTGTGTTTCCTTTTAATAGAAAACTACTTCCAATGACTACAACATCATCATTATACTATTTAAATATATATGCAATCACAATAATGCACGTGAATTTCTTCAAATCTAATCTCCCAAAAATACGTAATTCGGTCTTCAAGATTATTATCCGTAATTTGTTAAATTTATTGAATTTCGGGTATTTATAGAAACACGGAAATGATTAAGAATTTAAACGAAAAGATGTTATTATAAAAAAAACATTTATTGATGTGTCTCTTTTATTGCATAAAGGGTGTACGGAGAAGAACTACAGGAATATAAGTATGTAGAGGAACAGCATTTTATCCATTCCTGAGTCGACAATTTGGGTCCCAAAAAAAGGGCACTGTCATCAAATTACATCTATTGTTGTCGACTTTCAAATGTGACTCCTGTGTCGTCTGCAACTTATTGCTACCCAACACATCTTCTTCATCATCATAATCATAATAACATTTCATAATACATCAGTCATGTAACACATCAATAACAATTAAATCTTTTATTTATAATAATAATAATAATAATCTTTTATTTACAATTCTCACTATAACCTATGTTTTGTAATGAATACACAAAATCATCCTTAGTCATCTTTTTATTTCCTCATAAGATACAAAACAAAATATATTTTTAACGGTCTCACATATGATTTTCCCATATACTTTATAGTTGTCACTTTTGTCACAATAAAAATGTTATTTTATTGGTTACAAGGACAAATCTCATGAGAGAAAATATAAATATCTTGATAGAAGAAAAAGAGTGTTACATAGTGAAGATTTTTTAAATAAATAAAAAAAAAACTTTTGTTGTCATCTTGTTAAACATTTTAAATATCTCACATTAAGATAAGTTTTCCTAAAATGGATAACAAATTGAACATATCAACGAGTTATCCTATTTGTTAAAATTAATGTAATTGTGTGAGTCGAGTGAGTAAAAGGTAAAAAGTTTAACAAATTAAATTTTGTGTTTTATTTAATGTCTACTTTTTGTTGTTGACTGACATTTTATAATGGTTGTCGCTTAATCGTTATATATGATCTAAACATTTTTTCTTTTAAAGGTTTATATGGTCTTTGTTAAGCTTTGCCTTGTTTTTCTTCAAGTATAGAAACTTACTTTTCCTTATTCATATAGTCTTTGTGAAGCTCTGTCTTCCTTTTCTTCAAGTATAGAAACTTTTCCTTATTTTCACTTATAGAAGATATAACTAAATCATAAAAACTTAACATTATTTGTTATATATGATCAAAATCGTGATATAATCATCAAAACTTAACTATTTGTTGTATATATATCAAAATCATGACATGTGTTGTCTTAATAAAATAATATTGCTTGATGCATCAAATAAAGAAAAATATTTTTTTTTATATTATCATGAAAAATAGTTAATGAAAGGCTCATTGATGGTTTTATTTATTTTCAATAAAATCTTAAATGGCACCATCAAAAAACACTTTCAACTTATCCCAAAAACTTCCTTTTAAAAACTTTGTATGAAATATCACAAATAAGAAAAAAAAAACTACAAATCCTTTGATAAATTAAATTTTAAAGTTATTTCATTTCATCTTTGAATGGCTCACTAAAAAGCTTGAGTTTAGTTTTTAGATCTATCTATCTAGCTTAGACCCTTTCATTTGTAATACTCTTCATAATTGTAAAAGCTTAAACAGTTAGTGGTTTTAAAAAAAAAAATACTAAAAGACAAACTAATACAATAGTAATTTTGTATTTTGCACTGTCTTGTTCTTCTAATGAAAAAGAAATTTATCTTTTAAAGAAGTAAAAGTTTTAGACTATTCTCTAGGTGACAAATGCAATTCATCCACATTCTTATATTCTTTTTTAGTTTAAAAAAAAAAAAGGTAGGAATTTCATAAAGACACATATGAATACTAAGAAAGAAAAAAAAACTAATAAAATCATTATCCATTTGTAAATTTCATATTAACTAAGCTTGATTACTCAAAGAAAGAGAAATATGCTTACAATGTTGTTTCAAGGATAAATGTTAAAAAGATGTAATTACTCTAAGCAAGACCACCATATTAACAATGTGCTTTCGGGGATGGATATTAAAAAAATTATTTGAATACGTTGATGTAAGTTAATCGGAATTAAGATACAACCACAAAATATTCCACTTTGAATTCCCATAATATGTATTTTCATAATAAGAGATGAAAGAATATCTTCATTTACAAGAATAGAATATTAGTGTAAGAGGCAGAGAATCTAGTTAAAAAAATTGAAAAACATTTTTTATAATAGAAATATATAATTGATTTTTCAATGTGCTTTTATATAATTTCTAATAACAGAGTTGTATTCTGTTTAACTTCTTAAACAGTGTCCTTGTTATGTTATAACTACCAAAAGTATGTTCAGAATTATCCAAACATGCAAATTCCATTACCTCGTTGATGTAAGAATTGAAAGATCCGCATTATTAACCATCATACAAAAACATGAAATAATAGAACATTCCTTAATATTAGTTATTAAAGTAATAATGAAACTCAATTCTTAAAAGCAGAGGAAATCATTGGAAAAGTGGTATAGATGCATTTGTTGGTGTCCCCTTTTAAATTTTGACTAAAGCATTATTCAAATTGTTATTGTCAAGAGACTAATCATGCAACTGGTTCTACAAATTCACACATTGATCGTTTTTTATGATGTCGTGACTTGCTCAGTACCATGTCGTATCTCGTTTCCTTCATGTTATTATTATTATTATTCTTGTGTCCAGTTAACACACTTCAATAAACAATAATTAGACGAACTCGTTAAAATCACAGAACACTCATTAAAATCACAGAACACTTGCTTTAAAAACTGGTTAAGATACTAAAGTGCATCTCTTTCCCAGTATTTTAAAATTTCATCAAATATAATTATTTAAAGATGAAAATTAATAACTTGATTTAGCTTAAAGGATTCGGTTAAGATCATTTCAATTTTTGATTTCCACGTAGAAGAGTTTGGGAGTTCCTAACTCAATTTCGACATAGAAGAGTTTGGGAGTTCCTAACTCATTCAACATCTAAACAGCTATGTTGGAAAGTGACTATTTTTCTGCTGAAGAATCAAGAGTCTTCCTTTTGACTTTTTAGTACTATGATGCTTTTGTGCGTGGTCGTGTGAAAAAATTATGCAGATGACTCTATGTTGTCCATTTGATGAAGATTGAAAGAATGAGACCAAAATGGGATACAAGTTAAATTAAGAATAACAACAATAAATGCTTCTGGCAATGAAGTTTTTTCCAACATTCCCAAGAAGAAAGTTAAAATAGAATTGATCATAGATGACGCAAGAACCAAAGGAAAATTCAATTTATAGAGTCTATGGACAAAAGAAAAGGTGCCGACGGGTTCATTGAATCCTTAGTCGACACGAATTTCCCCTACAACGAAATTTCCCTATGATTTTGTTTCATTTTCGAAAGTTACAATTTTCCTCCTCCTTTTTCCTTTTTCTGAAATCTAAAAAACATTACACTTAGAAAGAAAAAAAAAAAAAAAAGAAACAAAATTATTATTCAGCAAAAGGCAGACCTCGGAGATTGTCTGTCTGGAAACAGAGGGTGTGCAGTGCAGTGGAAGTGCCCATTATGCTGCTCTAGAGAGGCACTCGTTCATCCATTCTTGTTGCATTCATTCGTTTACGCTGGAAGTGGGAGTTTGTTCTTGCTCCTTCCTCAAATCAAGGACCACCACACTCACATTATCGGCACTGTGCCTTGCCAAAGCCAGCTTAGTCAACAGAATTGAAGCATCCGAGCAAGCACGGTCGGAGCCGTCCGCCGTCACATAACCACCCGGAGACCCTGGAGGCGTTGGAGGTGTCTGCGACTTCAGGCACATCTTCACCACCCCACAAGCAGTTTCGTTTGACACCACATCCCACAGTCCATCACTTGCCAGTATCAAACACTCGTCGTCATCACTTCGATCCGTCACAGTCACCTCGGGCACCGAAATCACGAACGGCTTCAGATAGTAGTCTCCTGGACAAAAGCAAGTAACACTACAATTAGAACTTAACAAACCTCAACCTAAGATGGGGAACAGTAACAATAATAAAAAAAAAGCTGCCATCTTGCGCAGTCGTTCATTCACTTGCCTATGGCTCGAGACATGGCCAACACACCCAGCACTCTTGGGCCGTCCCAGTAAATCACACGCCCTCCCTTGGATTCCACTCGAAGCAATTCGTCAGGACGGTCCGGCTGAAAAACAGTTAATGAAACGGATCCAAAAAGACGGTTATACGTACGTTATTTTGTTGTCTTGTTTATTGGTGTTTATTGGGAAATGAAATGAAAGGAAATTAGTACAGAGAGAGAATGGTACCTTGTGATCTGAAGAGAGAGGAATGGCAACTCCGCTACGGCAGAGGACGGCACGGGAGTCGCCGCAGTTGGAGACGACAATTTTGTTCCGGGTGAGGATGGCGATGACAGCAGTGGATCCAACTGCGTCGCAGTGCGGAGTCTGGAGCTCGCACCTACAGTTGAAAGTCTGGCTGGCCTGACTCCGGCGGAACACCTCTTCATCCATGCGAGCGAAACCGCTCTCCATCAATGCTCTCCAGTGCAAAGTGTCATCCCCCTCGTTAATCTCTTCGTTCAGAATCTCGTGTAGCCGCTCCTTGCACATAGTGGCAACCTGTGGAAAGAACAAATTGAAAGGATTAAGAGGAGAAGACAGAACCAGATCCATTAGCAAACACTGAGTTGAAGAGTGGGAGAATACAGACATGAGAGCAACCATGACCGTCAAAAACGCCGAAGTAGTGGAAGCCTTCCGGCGAGAAGAAAGGGCGCAGGGAAACAGAGTCCTCCATGTCCCTCCTCCTGCCGCAGACAGAGGTGACGCCATACTTGGGACACTCTTCATCTTCGGAGGATTCATCGTCTGTTCCGGATTTAGTGTCGGAAGCGTCATCGTCTTCTTCGTCCTCCATGGAATCCTTCTTCATAACCTCGGTTCCGGAGGATTCCTGGTCAGTTTGAAGCTGAGTATCAGCGTCGTTAAGATCGAGCTTGGGACGCTTCCGGGAAGAGTCGGAGACGGCCATGTCAGCGATGTACTTCAAGGGAACGATATCCATGGCTCTGCGGGTGGAAGGACGAGATGTTGGTTCAAGAGGAGTAGGGGTGTCACCTTCTCCAACAACTCTACAGCAAATCCCAGCCATTGAGTGTGGCTTTTATAGGCGCGAAATCAACAGAGAGAAAGAGAGAATTTGTTGCAGTAGTAGTAGTAGGAGTAAATTATGGAGATAGTTAAACTGGGGAAGCGAGGGAGAGAGAAAGAGAAGAACGCTAATAGGCGGAAACGGAAGGCTTTTGAGGAAGAGGACAGTGCCATTGAAATGGGATTGGGGGAGAAAGGTTTTCTAGGCGGTGAGAATGAGAGAGAAAATAGAGAGAAGGAGAGAAAGAGAGAGAAAGAGCGATTCTTCACTTCAGCTGGGGGCCACACGGGCAGCCTGCCCGTCACCGTCAGGGGCACCGTATGCCATCTCCACCCTTCATCACATCGCCCCTTCTCTTCCCTCTCGTACACGTGGTGCGTCCTTTTTCTCAAATCCCTACGTGGCACCAATCATTTCCATCCACGCTAGCTCCAACCCTTCTTCTTTTTCGGACACGCATGTGGTCCTCTCCTTCTCTCTTACCTTCCAATTCCTATATCCTAACTCTATTTTCTCTTCTCTCTTCTTCTTCTGCTTCCCCTTCCACCCGCAAATTATAATTACTATTGCATAACATCCTTTTATTATTATATATCTCTACCTTATGTCTATTACTACTAATAGTTAATTAATTATACATTATGTAGCCACACTCTTGTTTACACAGCAGATTTGGGAGAAATGTTTTTTCTGTGTTTTTATTTTTTTTGTTCACTTTTCGGTCTCTTAAGACGCTCGGCCGGGGATGTCACCACGTGGCTTCATAGTAGAATACGAGATTCTTTGTTTGAGAAAGCTAGTCACGGTGACTCCTTTTTGTATACACACACCACGCGCCTTTGATATTTACTGTTTTCTTTTATTAAAGAGGGAAAGAAAAATGGCAGGAGGAAGAATAATTTAAATAGAAAATAAAATAAGGTAAAAGTAAATAACCTTTTACTATTAAAATTTACAGACACAAAAAAAAAAAAAAACTAAAAAATTAGAATT
>Ga0209589_1004917_pt1 | contig 22909 bp, 7 predicted proteins | sample CowpeawhiteBW_FD_187525 | JGI IMG/M metagenome (GOLD analysis project Ga0209589, IMG submission 187525) | Root nodule microbial communities of legume samples collected from California USA - Cow pea white BW (SPAdes) (version 2) | ecosystem: Host-associated > Plants > Roots > Nodule | place: USA...
GCCAATTTGGAAAAATGCATCTTTTATTCTGATCATGTGGTGTTTTTGGGTTTTGTTGTGAGTGCTAAAGGTGTACAAGTTGATGCGGAAAAGGTCAAGGCCATCCAAGAATGGCCTACACCTAAGGCTTTCAATGAGGTGAGGGGTTTTCATGGTTTAGAAGGTTTTTACAGGAGATTTGTTAAGGATTTTAGTACCCTGGCTGCATCTCTAAATGAAATTGTTAAAAAGAATGTGGGTTTTAAATGGGGAGAGAAACAAGAGGAGGCCTTTGCTGCCCTCAAGCATAAGCTAACTAATGCACCTATTCTTGCCATGCCTAATTTTGTAAAATCTTTTGAAATTGAGTGTGATGCATCAAATGTGGGTATTGCGGCTGTTTTGTTGCAAGATGGACATCCCATTGCTTATTTTAGTGACAAGTTAAGTGGGGCTGCCCTTAACTATTCTACTTATGATAAGGAATTGTATGCTTTGGTTATAGCTTTAAAGACTTGGCAACACTATTTGTTACTCAAAGAATTTGTCATTCATAGTGATCATGAGTCCTTGGAATACTTGAAAGGACAAGGTAAGCTTAATAAGAGGCATGCTAAATGGGTAGAGTTTTTGGAGCAATTTCCATACGTAATCAAGTATAAAAGGGGGAAAGGAAATATAGTGGCTGATGCACTTTCTAGGAGGCATGCATTGCTTTCTATGCTTGAAACTAAATTGTTTGGTCTTGAATCTTTGAAAGACATGTACAAGGATGATGCGGATTTTGCTGAAATATATGCTGCATGTGAAAAGTTTTCTGAAAATGGTTACTATAAGCATAATGGATTCTTGTTTAAATCAAATAAATTGTGTGTGCCTAAGTGTTCCATTAGAGAGTTGCTTGTGACTGAATCACATGAAGGAGGTTTGATGGGTCATTTTGGGGTTCAAAAGACTTTGGAAATTTTTGTAGAGCATTTCTTTTGGCCTCATATGAAACGTGATGTACATAAGTTTTGTGATCATTGCATTGTGTGTAAAAAAGCTAAATCTAAGGTGAAGCCACATGGATTATATACTCCTTTACCTGTTCTTGAATATCCTTGGACTGACATTTCTATGGACTTTGTTATGGGATTGCCTAAAACAAAGAATTGAAAGGATTTTGTCTTTGTTGTTGTTGACAGATTTTCTAAAATGGCACACTTCATACCTTGCAAGAAGGTGGATGATGCTTGTCATGTGGCTGATTTGTTTCTCAAGGAAATAGTAAGACTTCATGGACTACCAAGGAGCATTGTGAGTGATAGGGATACAAAATTCCTTAGTCACTTTTGGAGGACGTTGTGGGGTAAGATTGGTACTAAATCGTTATTTTCTACTACTTGTCACCCACAAACTGATGGTTAAACTAAGGTAGTCAATAGAACTTTAGGCACATTACTTAGGACTGTTATAAAGAAAAATCTTAATTCTTGGGTAGCATGTTTGCCTCATGTTGAGTTTGCTTATATTAGGGTTGTCCATAGCACAGCTAATTATTCACCTTTTGAGATTGTATATGGATTTAACCCTTTAACTCCTCTTGATTTGCTACCTATGCCTAACATTTCCATGTTTAAGCATAAAGAAGCACAAGCTAAAGCTGACTATGTGAAGAAGTTACATGAGCAAGTAAGGGGTCAAATTGAAAAGAAAAACGAAAGCTATGCAAGGCAAACTAACAAAGGTAGAAAGAAGGTTGTCTTCCAACCTGGAGATTGGGTTTGGGTGCACATGAGAAAGGAAAGGTTCCCAGAACAAAGGAAATTAAAGCTTCAACCAAGGGGGAATTGTCCATTCCAAGTGCTTGAAAGAATAAATGACAATGCTTACAAAATTGATCTGCCTGGTGAGTATAATGTTAGTTCCACATCCAATGTGTCTGACTTATTCCTTTTTTATGTAAAGGGAGAATCTGATTTGAGGACAAATCCTTCTCAAGAGGGAGAGAATGATGGAGATGTGACAATGAGCAAGGACAAGGATCCACTTGAAGAACTTGGAGGACCTATGACAAGGTCTAGAGCAAAGAAAGCAAAAGAAGCTCTACAACAAGTGTTGTCAATATTATTTGAGTACAAGCCCAAGTTAGAAGGAGAAAACACAAAAGTTGAAAATTGCATCGTGGCCCAAATGGAAGAGGCTAACTCGCTAGATTAATGCAGTTTCTTTTATTTAAAATAAGGGCCCATTTGACATCTTAAGAACCAGCCTTGGAAGATTAAGAAGACCTTGATGAATACTTTTGGATGACCTTTTTACTGCCCCAATTTCAGTTATAATCAGCCATTAGGTAGTGGACAATTATTAGCTTGATTTGTTTATTATTAGCAATAGTGGGATATAATGACAATTAATGGTCTTTTAGTAATCCTAATGGTTAAAGCTCCTATATAAGCTGAACCATTTCTTATCAATGAAATCAAGTTAAGTTTTGTTCAAAAATTCAATTTTCTATCTAATAGTGAGAGTGATTCTCCTAGTTCTTGAGTGATTCAAGAACCCTTGGCTGTATCAAAGGATTTTGCCATCCTTTGTGTGTTGCCTCCTTTGGAAAGAGTGATTCTTTCCTTCCACTTTTAGATTCACCCCTTATTACTTTCTTCTTCACCCGATTTTCAAAAGAATACCTAATTCTGCCCACAAAATATCTCGTGGTCATAACTGGTTCTAACCCTAAAAGAAAAAAAAAATCCTACGTCAGCCCTTGTGCAATGAGATTCACATCACATGATAATCCCTGAAGATCAAGGTTGTGTATGGATCTTTCTCATATAGGTTATGAGATTATGGTGATTTGGTATGAAGGAGTCAATGAATTAAGAATTGGCTAAGATAATTTGGATGGGTGTTAATTTTTAGTAATTATGAAATATGATTGTTTTTCTTTCTCAACTGACCTTTGTTGTTTGTGTTTGGCGATGATCGTGTGACTTTTTATACGGGAGCAGATGTGAATCCAGGTGAGAACGTCGATGCTTAGAGGCGGAGCGGGGCAGACCACGGGGGATTTTCTATATAAGTTATTTATAAACATTTTTTAATAAGCCTTAATTATGTTTTTTTCTCTACTATGGCTTTGTAATAAGGATGGCTACATGTATATGAACTTCCGCGATATAAGTTTTATACGTTTCCCGCACTTGGGAACTTTCTATATATTATTTTAATTCCATATTTTATATTTAATTGCTTTATCAAGTAATATCCGCCTAGGGTGTTACAAGCTGCTTCGAACCTCCACGCAAACATCACACCAACATATCACACTTCTCCAACACTAGAATGCAGTACGTGTAGTAACACAATGGAGCAACATCAATGTCGTTCCATCATATACCTGTAGAAAATGAAGAATACGAGACAAACCACTACACCTTCATGAACCATGGATTCCACTATTCACGTAGATTCGGACCACTGCAGACACAAGCCTCCATTCATGCCGCAACCAAGCCTTCATGATGTTCAAATGTTGAAACCATCTGCAACCCTAACGGAAACCCTAATTCTGAAGAGGGAGAGAGTGTGTGTCACGTGGCAGCCTCTAATGGTCAGTCAAATAGGTTAAACTCTGGTCAAGCATTCAAAGGTTGGTCAAACATTGCATATTTTGGTCAAAGATGGTCAAATAGTAAAATAAAAGGGATAGAACTCGAGATTGGATAGAAATTAAGTTGCTGAATAATTAATTAAAGATTTTAAATTAATTATCTTTGATATATCTCAAATTATCAATAAAGAAAATCTTCCAAATATTTTAGAAATTGATAAAATTTATTAATCATTTGAGACATATTATATCAAAAGATAAAAGGTTTCAACAACAAAAAATATAAGATTCAAGTCCAATCAAGGCCTTTATAAAGAGACATAAGGGAGCATAAAAGGGACACTTAACAACTCTTTGGTTTTGTCAGCTACCATCCATCCACTACATCTCTCGTTCTTCCATTTTTTTTTCTCTCATTCATCATTATTCATGTATTCCATCCAATCCATGGAGAGCTAAGCTTTTAAGGTTGATTCCACTGTAATTTCTTAACTGGATTTTGAGGTTAGATGAATTACTGTATTTGCTCTTTTGATTCTTGTTGAGATTTATTTTCATCTATGTGTTTTGGTTCTTAATCTAGTAAAAGTAACAATTTTTACAGTATAGCAAGTTAGCATAATTTTAAATCTACAAACATAACAATCGTATGAGTCCAATGGTATTTAAATTTTAATTAAGAAGTTACTTTAATTAATTTTAAAAACTTTCATATGATTGCATGAGTTTTTGCTAATAATTGAGAAGTTACTTTGATTAAAGGTGAAAACTTAGATTAAAATTAATCAAGAAGTTACTTTGGTTAACTAACTTTTACTAGATATAAGAGGTAAAGGAATAGACATGATTAGGCATAGTAACATTTAATTAAGAAGTTACTTTAGTTAAATTTACTATGACTAATCTATAAAGTTCATGCTTTTGATTGAAAAATTACTTTGATTAAAAGTGAGGATGCCAATAAATTAATTAAGAAGTTACATTGATTAATTTGAAATCTTAGACAAAAAATCAATAACAATAATCTTTAGGAAACCGACGATGAATCCTATTTTGAAACAGCAGTGGAATTAACCTATTTACTATTATTGTGTTTACAATCTTTTATATGTGTGTCATTTATTCTTTGCATATCAAAACCCCATATTTTCATAGTTACTAGTTTTAGCATTAGGATAGATTTTTATAAGAATCAAATATTTGAAATCAATTTTGTATTCATTGAGAGACGACTCAGGGTTAGCTTAACCCTATCTATTTTGTTCACTACTAACTTGACAATACTGAAGTTGCTATAGTTAAGTAATGTTAATTTGATCGCTTCACAACAACAATATTACCAAAACGTAAAGAAATGACTTATTTACATTTTTACAGGACTAAAAGGATGGAAGAACCCATTATATTTCACTCTTCAAATGTAGAGTCTTCCTCCATGAGGCTTTGCCTTCTTCAATCTTCTTAGTCATGATTTTTGTGGCTGGATAGTTTTCTATCATGATGACTCAGGCAAAGATGGAAAACAATGAAGAATGAGAGTTGGACAAGATCAAGAAATAATAGACAAATATTAGAGTTTAACTTCATCGATAATTTTACCATTTTATTTATAAAATTTGGGTGTAAGACATTATTTATTTTTGTTTATTGACTTTAATAAAGTGATAACCTTTTTTTAAATAATTATTTGAAATAAAAATTAGAAGAATAAAAATTTGGGTGTTACATCGTCTAACAATAATAATAAAAATAAGGGTAAGTCCAAAATCAAATTAAAAGATAAAACTATTTATAAAAAATAAATTCATAGGTATTTAATAATTTACTTAATTCATCAATTTTCATAAAACATGGATTTTAAGTAAAAATAAATAAATCAAAGTTCATTCATTGTATTTCTTGCATAACTACGGATCTTTAACACAATATCTTTAGTTTGAGAAATCTTCCACATAATACTTTTCAAATTAGAGTCATACAAAAAAATCATGAACTATTTTTAATAATAAAATTTTGATACTTAAAATACTAGCTCCCAAAATTTCGTATATAATAATATATATTAAACACGACGACTTAATATATATTAACCATAATATTATAATATAGATTAATTAGTACCTTTTAATATATATTAACCAAAAAAATATAATATATATATTAATCACAACATTTTCATATATATTAAACACAACACTTTCATATATATTAACTGGCCCACTTAATTCTGCCCCAATATTTAAGGGCTGCCCCAAAATCTGGTGGGCCTAAGGCTGGCCCATAGGGTGCCAAAACCCCTAAACCAGCCCTAACCTTTTCATTTCTGCCACTTTCAGAAAAACAGCCTTCCCTCTCTTAGAAACTACAGTCGCGCTCTGCTAGGGTTTGGTCCCAAATCTTGGTCAAGCAAGCTCAAGCTTTTTCCACTCCACGTAAGTTGTTTCTTAGCTCATACTGGTTCTCCTTTAATCTTATTTTTCATGCTTCCTATGAAGCTCATCTTAATGAACTCGTTTCCATATTGTTCCGCTATTTTTTCTAGCTCATTAATCTGTTCCTAGAGCTACTATGCTCGGCTGTTTGAGTGTGCGAGTCTTTGGCTAGCTCTTTCCAGGTAAGGGAAGCTAGGGTTTCGTATTTTAAATCTATTCCACCTATTGTTTTGGTTTTGTTTAGCATTTTTGATGCTTGTGTGATGTCCACGATGGAATGAATGTGCATGGTTTGTTGTTTGGATGAATCTCGGGTTTTGCAGGTGTAGAACAGTGAGGGAGAGCACTCCTCTCGCCTGAGCGAGGGCTTTTGGCTTGAGCGAGACCTGACGTAGACCACATTGTTTTCTCGTATGATTGTTATGGATTGTATGATTTGGCTGGTTTGCTCTATTTAAAGTATGAAGTATGTGAATGTGCGTAAAATCCCTAATGTTATGGGCTGGATTAATGCGTTTGGTATGATATTGGCATGAAACACGAATGGATGGTTAGGTATAAATGTGATATGGAATTGGTATGTATAATGACTTTATGTTGGTTGGAGAAACATGATTTTGGTGTGGTCAGGATGTAATTCCACGATGATTGCATGGTGGTGCCTCATTGGACAGGACGTAATTTCATGACGCTCTAGGTGAGATCTCATGGTGGTGCCTCATTGGTCAGGACATAATTCCACGGTGGTTGCGTGGTGGTGTCTCATGGTCAGGACGTAATTCCATGACCCCTATTAGTGGGAGCTCATGATGGTGCCTCATACTTAGGACATAATTCCACGAAGTTCGTGGTGGTGCCTCATTATATAATTTAGTAAGGATTGCATCCTGACACTCTAAAGAGTCAGTGAGTTTCACATAGAGCGTATTGACCCAAGTGGTGTGAGTAGTAGGAGGCCCTAGTCTTTGACAGGATAATGGCCTTAGATGTTTGAAGGCTAACCTTGTGAGTGGTAGGGTGAAACCCATTGCTAATTGGCTCTGCAGAGTAGTAGGGGCCACCACAAGTATAAGCATCCGGTGAATTTGACTAATTATATGTATCCGAATAAGTAGTGTTTTTAGTCTTAGTGTCTTGTTTGCGAGTCTTCACATGCTTGGTTGATGTATGTATCTTTGGCTATAAAATTGTATGAAATAGCATGATAAATCGTTTTCTACTTTAGCTTACCCTTCTGCTTGTTTGTGTGTTCTATGTGTGGTTTTCTCTTTTTGTGATGATCATCAATTTATTGATAGGAGCAGATGCGAGAATTCCTCGTGATCTACTAGGTAATGGAGATTCTGTTGCTTAGCTTGTCTTGGGTCGAATCTTCTTATTCTCGAGTTTTCCTTTTTGGGTTGTGGCCTATGTATTATTTGCTCTCTAAGCATTTATTTTGAATACTGTCGAACTTGTTTCTCTGTCTTATTATTAGCATCGTGGTGTGCCTTAGTATTTTATTTTAAGTATCTTGGGTATCTGAGTATCTGTAAGGAGTGACATTATATTCCTTGACTTTGCTTCTTGTATTATTTTGTGTGACGTTTCATTTAATTAAGGTAACCAAAAAACAATAATTTGTATGAGCAACAACAATAATTTTACATTAACAACAATAATAATTTCACATTAATAACAATTATAAATTCATATTAACTACCAACCCAAAATTTATATACAATAAATAAAAAATAACTTCTTTGACGGTACAGTTTTATTTTCTTCAAACAAATATAATAAAATAAAATTTATAATATAATTAATTATTTCTTTAAAATCAATTATAATTATTTTTTTAATTCAAAACAAAACATAATTAATTTTTTATATATTTTTTTTTTGGTACATAATAACTAAAATATATAAAATCAAGTATACTGCACATTCCATATATTTCCTCTCCAAATAATTATTTTTATAAAATATAATGATCGTACTTAAAATATACTACACCACTAACAACTTTATTTTCATTTCTTACTTTTTTCTATACGCAAACCATATAATCATCGTACTTAAAATATATCAAATGATTTCATACCTAATATACACAAACATATATATAATTTAGAGAATCAAACTCTAAATATATCATTCTATTTAAGAAATTTGTATATCATAAAATCAAAACAACCATTTGGACAATTCCTAAAATACCATTATAAACTAAATATCAACCTCGATAACAAAATATTTACTTTTATAAAAATTTCGCTTCCTTTCTTAATTTGTCCAACATCATAACATTTTATTCTTCTAAAGTTTTAGATCATATATTTCATAAGACCAAAAAATCTAAATTTAAAGTTTCTCCTACATTAACTTTCGTTATTTTCACGTCAATATTTTGAACAAATAGATATCACATGTTGTCTGCAAGAATCTGGTTGTATGCGCTAAGGTTTAAGGCAGAAAGGAGTATTATTAGACGCTATGAGGTACACTAATAGGGGGAAATGACAATAAACTAAGTATAGATAAAATCACAAGGAAGGAAGTATAGGTGTCATAACCGACTAGACGATACCCTTAGTTGGAGAACAAACGGTGTATGTTTATACATATAAGACAATATGTTAGAACTATTTTAATATAATTTAAAATATAAATATTAAAATAAAAAACTTATTGTTACTTATGTTTTTATATACCTTTAATTTATGGATTAATATTTTTTACGGCTAATGACTACAATCTTATTACAATTTACTTATTTGTCTCGCTTTTCTACTTATAAATATCACCTAGCTGCATGGAGAAAGACACAACAACAAAGAATAACAAACACTAGAGTTTTCTCTGAAGTGTTCTTCTTTTCTTCTTTATATTATGTTTAAGACGTTGGTGTTCATAAGGTTCAGTGATCCTTCGCTGCACTCGATCGATCTGACGGGTTGTTGTATCTTAGGAGAGAAACGCATATGATTTGAAACATATATGATAGTGTATTTGTTTAGCCCTATGTAGTAGGGGCGTTTTCTCTCTAAGAATAGCGTTATTCGTGCTTCAACCCAGGCTATTTCTACTCCTTACCTCATTTATATTTTTATTTATTATTTATTATTATAATAATAATTTTATTATTAATAATATTATATCTTTTATTAATATTCTTTGATTCAGATACATGTCGTTATTATTATTGCTCTAATAATTATTATTATATTATTTCATATTTTGATTATTACTAGTATTATTTGAGTAATCATTTTCTAACACAATATGTGTCTACACATATAAGACGGTATGTGTCTACATATATTAGACGATATGTGTCTACTACAAATATCAGATCAGAGATGTCTTGTATAGCAAATGATACATGGATCAGAGGAAGCTAGATGATACATGTGTCAGGAGAGAGTAGGCTAGTCAAATGAGGAAAGATGAGAGTGAATAATCAGTAATGACGTGGAACGTGATGACATATGTATTATTTTATTATTACTTTTATACTTCATTAATAAAAGGAAAAACTATGTCATCAAGCTTCTAGATATAGCCTTATTCTTACATCATTACCATCTCTCTCTTCTCTCTCTTACCCTATTTATTCTCAAGTTTCATGTTCTTTGGGATTTCGGAATCTTTTAACATGAAAATCATATAAACATAAGATAACTAGTTGCTGAAATGATTAGAAATCAACTCTATTGTATTAAAAACTCATTAGAAGAAGAAGCTTGAATCAAGTAAAGGAAGTTAATTGTTCCATTGATTTTCTAGGTGATTGATTGATTTCCAAGAATGTTGAATACATTTTGAATTTGTATTAGTTTGGGAGGCAATGCGGGGCGAGTTGACATTATTTTATCCCCCTAGCCTGCTTAGGTCGTTCTCACATAGCATGAAGCTCAAGCAAACCAATGAAGGATTGACCCACATTGACTTAATTTCCCAAAATCTAACAACAATAACATAAAGTGTATCATAAAGAATATCACAGAACCCTATTCATTATTCTGCATCTTCCTCAACACATGTATTATCATCTACACCCATGATAAATCACGATCATCATAGTCAAACACAAACATAACAAACAGAAGATTAAGGTAACATAAAAAACATAAAACTTGCAGTTTAACAATAGCACACACTTTGTTATCATAATTTAACCATAGAGTTTACTGAGTTTCCAGCACACACACAGTAATACAAGTAAATTAACAAATATTGTCTCAACACAAGGTCTCATACTCACTTAGAGTCATAGGTTCACATAGAACCGCCATCAGCATACACAAAGCCACCGAATATCATGGTCATGTGAAATCACCAATTGTTACACTCTTGTAGAGGTCAAACCTTTCGCTCACACAAAGTCTATCTATTATCTCAATCACACAGAGCTTTCAAACTTGTTTTCTCACATAACTTATCAGATAACACAAGGTTATCAATTGTGCCACCCACACAGAGTTTACCAATCATTTGCTTACATGGACTTAAAACTCATGCTCACACAAAGACTTACATGTCCACTCATGCTCACACAAAAACTTATGATTCCACAAGGGACCATTGCCCACATAGGGTTGCTCACACAAATCTTGCCTTTTTGTTGAGACACACAACACATCATTCATAATAATGTAAAGATATTATATTCTTATGAAAACAAAGAACCTCACTTCATACAATATAAATGTACCCCATTCACGCATATCAACATTCTTATAAAACATAAAAATCCTTCCTTTACTACCTACTCAACCTACCATTTATTAAACAAATAAAAAAATCAAAAACTTTAGCTTACTCTTTTGAGATCAACACACATATTAACGATATAACAACAATATCAACACAGTATTTACACATATTGGATCACAAGAACTCATATTGCATCATATGATAATAACCATGTGTACAGTACTAACATGTAACCATGGAAAAAACCTAGCTTTTAACATGTGTTTTAGCCCATAACAATAACATGAACCCAAATCATGCCCAAACAAATGAAAAAGAGTGGTTAGCCTCCCTTACAACATAACCATTTGGTTCAACAAAGCTATTAGAAATTATACTCATTTTATCTCACCACAAGCATAAAAAATCATTAAATCAAACAATAATCACAACACATAATAGTTAAATTAGACTTATTCAACCTTCACTCTTATTCAAAGATACTCAACAGCCAAAAGAAGGATTGCAATAATTATTTCTTCGTGAGCTTATTTAAACACACTCTTTGAAGAACAATATAAGAAGAATAATTATTCTTTAAGAGTGATGAAATTTTCTCAAATTTTTTGTACCCTAAAATCCTTTGTAAAACTATTGCTTGATTTCAATCTAGAAAACTAGTAGAGAGAGCCTAAACCATGTATACATCAAAAGACGTTATCCTTTCTAGTGAAAAAAAATAATGATTTCTTGATCACAAAGATGTTGTATTTGTTTTAAGTCAAGAATGAGTTATTGTTTTTGTCGATATTAAAGAAGACATTCAAAGTTTGAAAATATACTTTTTGAAGACGTTGATGAAGATTCAAGTGCTTAGTGGATTATTGAAGATGGTGATAAAGAACCAAGCTTTAGAGTCTAACTTTCTTTATTTTGTTTGTGTCTTTCACATAAGGTACTCACTAAGGCTTTTAAAGATTAGTACACAATCATATTAAAAATAGAAAATGTTTTTTCAAAGTTAAAATCAAGCCTAAACTATTTTTTAGTGTTTTTAATCAATTTATATTTTTATATAATCAATTAAATTGTTCTTGAAATATTTTCATAACAAAATAATTGACTATCAAGCTTAAATATTTGATTAAAATAGGGAGATATCTAAAACTAAGGGTGTCTAAAGCATTCCATAAAATAATTGATCAAGTGTTTTCATAATCAATTAAATTAGTTTTAAACATTTAATGAGGAGCATACTTAGTTTATTGAAATGGTTACTACTCGATTATTTCAGAAGATGTCACAAAGATTTTTAAAAGTCAATTAAAATTAGCAATAAGAAACCTGATTTAATCAATTTAAAGCGTAATGTTTTAATTAGTGGTTTGAAAACTTTATAAATAGATATTCACTCTAAAGTGAATCACATTGATATTTTTTGAGATTTTACAAAATTCTTAAGTGCTTTCATAGATATAAAAGAATTTAAAGGTTGTGTATCATAGATACAAAATTCTCATAATTGAACCCATTTTTCTTGTGGGAAAAATTGACACTAAATTTATGTGATCACCTCTCTATGAAAAGAGCAATCACATTGATAAGTCCCTATTCTTATTAGTTTTTCTTAGCCAATTCATTGTTTTGGGTAGGTTTAAGTCGTTAATTAGAATTCATTAGCTTGGAATTAGTTTAGTTAGGTTTCTAGCCTAGTTTTACAAAAGTAGTCTAATTAGGTGTTTTTAGTGCATTCTTTAGCATAGTCATTAGGAGTGCCAATAGTTAGGCTTAACTCAATGCATGAAATATGTTCATGAATAGGTAGTAGCCTTTGAGTCTAGTCTTAGCTTAGTTTGGAAAGCCTAGAAGTATAATTGACCTAGTTTTAGTCTAGTTTTAGGTGTTTTTAAATAGGTTTTGATGTGCTTAACACTTATCATGCGAGAATTTTGATTCTTATGCAGGTTTGAAGATCAAGGAAGGTTGCAACTAACCAAAGGAAGCATTGAAAGAAATCTAAGAGTTGACTTTTTAAGTTTTAATTTTAAATGAGATGGCACCTTTTGGGAAAGCTTTGGGGCATTAAAATACACTTGTTTTGATCTTGAGATGGCTGGAACATGTCCATAGATGCATAGTACTCTTAATTCTTAGTTTTTGCACGTTTAGTTCTTTTAAGTGAGTTGTAGGCATAACATATTTTGATTTAGTGTTTTCTAACTTGTTTTCTTAGTTGTAGCATACTTAGTAATGTAGATTGAAGTTGTTGAGAGGGAGCTGAGTGAGGAATGTTGTTGTTAAGGTGAAGAAGTGAAGTGGAATCTGAATCATACAAGGTTAACATGTGGAAGGCTATTGGAAGATTGGATTTGGAGCTACTATGAGCCACTGGATTCATTCACCCATTGAAGCAGGTCATGTGGATGTTGAAACATCACTAAGTACACGAAAATGACCTAATAGAAGCTGTGGCAATTGTTGGAGAACCTGGCACCCAAGTTTCAAGTGGAAATTTAAAGTAGTCTAGGCATAGAAGTGGTAGTTAAGTTAGTCTTAGAAACTTGTAGAACTAGTAACAAGTTCTGGATTTCAGTTATATGTGGTGCAAAGCATAATTGAAACACACTACCATTCACTAGATACACACACTTCATCCATTCCCTCTCATAAACTCTCCACTATGCACACATTCACCGCTACCGCAGAACCATATTATACTTTTCACTGCACTATTCCTACACATTTTTTGTTGTTCTTTTGATGTTTCATAGAGTTATACCATGAGGATTGTGCTCCTTTCTACCATTCAATTTGTTTGTAAGACATTCTTGTTCTTTATATTGATGATTTTCTTTCAATTCCACCGTTCAATTATCATGTTTTTTCATTTCCTTGGCTGAATTAAGTGTGTGATTCAAGGAAGCTAAAGGTTTAGTGATATTGATCTGAAACAACACTAAAATTCAGATGGAGTCTTCTTGAATTTCAGAGATGTGTGGTCATCTAACTAGATATCGAATGTCTCTCGATCTATGATGAATCATACATAAACCAAGCTACTTGAATAACTCTACTCAATTGTGCAGTTTCACGTTTCTGTTCCAATACACCTTGATTTCGAATTTTGTGATTTCATGTTGTTTGTGCTCGTTTCATGTTTTCATCTTAGTCGTGATACTATATGTAGTGCATTTGCATCATTTCCGCATCTAATTCATAGTTCATTGTATCCAATTTCATGCTCGTTCATAAGTTCGTTAAAATCATCAATTAGGGTTCATTAATTAGGATATCGAGCTATACTCAATTATTTTTAGTGATTCCTTTTCCGATGTTCAATACAGACCATTCCTAGATATTTTGTATCGTTAAATTTTTTATTCATGCGTTAGAATTTGAGTTCAAACGTTTCCTTGTGTCTACACAAGTGAGGTGCTCTTAGGAGAACTTTCAGATTTTGGAATTCTTCATAATTAAGTTTTGATTCGTTTTCAGTGGTTAATTTAGGTGTTAGAAGCATTTTTGCATCGGTAGATTGAATTTAGGAGCATTCCATTGCATAATCAGACATTGGCATACATATTTAGTTCTACCTTTTCATCAAACACCTTAGGTGCATTTTAGTTCACTTAGGTATTTCATCAAATAGTTTGCATTTTTGCATTTGCATAACATTTTAATTTTGTTTCAGTGTTAGTTTGGATATAACTTGATAGATTTCCTCATTTTTCTACAAGAGAAGTTCAATAAATCATGCATTTGCCTTTGCCTATCCTTTGGATTGATCTTCGGTTGACCGCTTTGCTATATTATGTAGTATTAGTGAGGAAATTGAGTTTGACTAAACCTCTAGGCCACAAGAGGTTTATCACACACCAACAAGTGCACTGGTTCAGTTGTAGTACTAAGTGTCGTATCCATAGTGATTTGATCAATCTTTATCAAAAATTATACTTAATTTGATTTGTAATTAAAATATTTGGTTGTAAAATGGTGAATGATCCAGAACTTAAAATTAAGATTTAAGAATTTAATAAGATAAAATGTGTTGGGATAAGATTTAAGCATGGTTATTGTTTCATTGAATTAACAAGTTTCATTCATTGTTCTTGGAAGTACACTGAGGTAATCCTAGACCTATGTGTACAACCTAGGACCTAAAAGCATTCTAACTCAGGGTGAATTCTCCACGTCCTAGTGAAGAGGCTTTTGCATTAAGATTAGGACTCTTTAACTAGTTAAATCATGTAGATGCATGTCTTCCACCTAACAACAAATTAGCTTTCGTCTAGTTCGAGTTATATAAGTGAAGGATGAGTGATCAATTCATCACGCGTATAAAGCAAATGAATCATTAACATATGAAAGAACATTTATATAAAGCATAGTACCAGTACAAAAGTTTAGAGTGCTACATCTAATCTCAACACAAGGAAATTCAACTCATGTTGATTCTAACATTCAATCCTAGGAGTTATTTTAATCCCCTCATGTCTCTCCTATTTTAAGAGATATTACAAGTGAAATGATAGACTGAGAGACTCTAGAGAGAAGTCTAAGAATCTGACCATGGAGCATCCAAAAGAGTTTTTCAAATAAAATTTTGGTGTGTAGTGGTGCTTATGTGTGCTGAAAACAAAAGAAAAGAGAAGGAATAAAAGCTACAAAAGAAAAAAATAAAGAAAAAGTACAAAAGTAAAAAGTAAAACTGAAAAGCAAAAGAGAATACAGGGGACCATTACTGTAACGTCCTAGCCAGAAATTACTTATTTAAAACAAAACAAAAATTAGATAATATATGAATAACCTTTTTTATTAATAATTTCTTTTCCGAAAAACGCGGGAAATTTAAACTCCAAAGTCAATACACTAATAATAACTAAAAACCGCAGAGTTCAATTAATGCAAAACATAATCGTTCTCTAAACCATTACAAAAATAGTTCATGATTAGAAAAACTAGAAAACTCCCATCGCTGATCCCCACTCCGACGCTATGTGTCCACATGCTCACCTGCATCACCATCTGCTCCCATGTAACAAGTTACATGATCATCGCCACACACACATAGATAGGGTGAGCTCAAAATAAAAATAAACAGATACAATATGAAATAATTTAAAACATCCCAAACATATAATTCATGTTAGTATTTCCCATTTCTCAGTTCTCGACTTTCCATCTTTACATTAGACGACCCTTGATTCTACACCCTTTGGGTGAGTCCACTGATTGTTCTTTGTTGCACGAGTGTCTACTCGCCCCTCCGACTACAGGCCACCACCTGATAGTCCACACACGGGTACAAATTTGCCACGGCCTCACACCGCGACACCAAGTGGAGTTCCCCAAAACGAACAGAAGTTTGAGTTGTTCCTAGACTACCAAAACTCTATCAGATGCACTGAAAAGGGCAATCATCTGAAACCTCACCGTACGAGCCACAATCTCGCACACTCCACTGGACTTCCTAAACCACTAGGCTAAAACCTAAAGTGGCCACGTGTTACCCCAATACATGTTACACTCGTAACTGGGCCCCCAGCCAAAGCATCGCATTAGGACAATCATCCGAAGCCATGTAGAAATCCTCCACTTCAAACCAACACTGCACTGAACACCGCCTGGCGCGCCTCTCACGTCGCCAAGTGGAACATGGTTCCAGATTGCCTGGCGGGCATCTCTCACCGCCACGCGCAACGCGCCTTATAATAGACCTGTCACACCGTCACGCCTGGCGGACCCAACCCTACCGCTAGGCGCCTCGCGTAGACAGTGACCACTGCCACTATTTTGGGACCCTATCGCCTGACGGCTCGCTCCATGCCGCCAGGCGCCATACCAGTAGCGTGATGCTACTGGTTTTTATGCTTTCTCGTAGGTCTGAATAGACCCCAAATCATTCCATATGTCAATTATAGTACAATTACAATTATCCAGTCATAACACCAAAACTAAATTGAAATGCACGCATTTTATCACATCCCCAAAGCAAGTATTAGTATGTTCTCTCTCTTTAATAATTTCAACCGGCCACAACACTATCAATATAGCACATAGATTTTAATAACGAAAGCAACATCACACCTGCCAATTATCAATAAGCATGCACTCTAGACTGCCTTACATCAAATCAACTCATTCATCCATCCATAATCATACAACTAAATTGCACTCTCACACACTTCATTTAGCATACTTCCTCAATTCAAGGCATGTCCTTACTCAAATAGTTGGAAATTACAACACATCAATTGAAATATAAAATAGCTGTATTGCAACTCAGGTTGGCATAAATTACGTATTGAAAACATTCGAATTATTATTTCCCAACCACTTTTATGCTCATGGCAAGGGTATACATATCTTTTTCCACATACACATGTGTTTACCTTTCCCTCCTTCTGCATACAAATTCAGTTTCACTTAAAATTATTAAACAACGTCTATTACGTGAATCCTTCCACCCATTCATCAAATATATCCCTATTTTGCGGTGTCACCTAGCGCTAGTCTAAGTACCGCCAGGCGGTACGTGACAATCTAAGTTCTGCCAGATTTTCCCTGCACTCATCGTGATCCCAATCAAACCCAATCATAGTACCCACCATCATACTAACATAATTTCCAGTGCACACATCATACAGAGATCATATTGTATTCCTATGAACCTTATTTCTATAACACAACACATACATAAATTACCAATTCAATGCTTATTCATCACCAACCCTAACATGAACCCTACATCCCCAAATTCATTCACGAAATCATAAACACATCACGAATACATCTAATCTTCGTCCCATAAACACATAAGCATATAAACGATCTTGTGATTTTAAGCAAGTACCCAATTCAAGTAGCAAAATTCTCAGAACACAATCAAAACAGGGACAATTGGCCAAGCCAGTTCGCGTCGCCTGGCGGGTTACGCACTGCCGCCAGGCGGTTCATAGTGAAACACCCAGAAATGGGTTCTGTGACATGTGTCGCCTGGCGGTCCATTCGACGCCGCTAGGAGGTTTCTAGGTATTTCCATAAATATGAAAAAAACTCATGCGAAAATAACAGGCATTGCATCATGATCACCAAGCATATCACACAATCATCTAATTCATATTAAAAACACATAGTCGAACTCCCCTAACTTGGATATTACTTGCTCAAGACAAAAGCTAAACTCCCTTCTTGATGTTGGCACTGTGAACCCCTTAAACTAGCTCCAAGCCACTGCAATGAGCCTTCCAAGACAGCCACACATCCAGAATTCTCCCCAGGCCTCCTAGAGTTTCTGTGTCTCTTCACATCCATGCCAAAGTAGGTTTTAACAAATAGAAAGTTATTTTGTTCAAGCCAAGGTTTGAACTCATTACCACACAATTACAATTCAAGTGCATAACCAACTCAACCAAGTCATCTTTCATGATAATATTTATAAATCTAAAATTCATACTCTCTTAACACGCCTAACATATCATAAGAAGAAAATAATAAGTTTAAATAACACAACATGGCATACATAGAACTTGAACCCTAGTCCTCTCACACAATTAAGTACTCTCAACCACTTGAGCTAGTACTTTTCCACATCATGAAGGTTAGCATTTAATGCCATAAAGGCTGCCAACCCTTGTGGAAGCATCTTGGGGAGAAGTGGAGGCCTAATTGGATCTTGAAGCCTTAAGGAAGAGACAAGAAAAGAAGGAGTGAAACACCTTGGAGAGAAACAAGCATCATTTGTTTGTAATTTTTGAGTTGTAAAATTGTATTGTTTTGGACTTGTAGTTCTTGGCCTAGTTAGGTGCCTTGGAGGAGTTTTTGATGCTCAATCTCATCTCGAAACTAGAACCTCTTTTATGATATTACAAACACTTTTAGTTGGTAAGGGCTTCAAGGTTCAAAGTGCCTTACAACCTTACACTTTTAGTTGAGATCCTCTAGCCTTTTTAAATATCTTAAGGAATTTAATTTTGAAATACAAGTTTGTTTGTGCATTGCATATTTCAAAAACCTTAAGAATGTCTAAGGCACTTTCTTACAAAATTGGTAGTGATTCTAGTGAAGAGGCCCAACCAAGTTTAAAACATTTGGCTAAGGAACTAAAATCACGAAAGGTTTGGCAAAAGCAAGAAACCCTTTTGAAAGAAAAAGAAAGAGCTGAGAGAGAACAATATCTTGCTACCTTAGAAGAAAAGTTTAGAATTCTTAATGAAAAACAAGAAAAATTGCAAGAAGAGATAAGACAAAGTAGGAGGTCCAAGAAAAGCTCCAAAACTCCCACACAAATCATACAATTTAAGGACGATAGTAGAATTGCCAATCTCCAACACCTAGAGTGCATAGAAGGGAGCGTGAAAGAAAGAATGCACCAAGAGATATTAGGGTTGACCTTCTTCATTCCCATGGGAAACAAAATGCTTTGGCATACCTAAATTGGGAAATTAAAGTAGAAAAACTTTTTGAGTATCATCAAATCATAAAAGATAGGAAAGTTGCCCTAGCCACTATAAGCTTCCAAGGGAATGCTATGTATCGGTGGACTTCCCTAGTTAGAGAAAGGAGACTCTTCAATTTTCCTGAAGTCCAATATTGGAATGACTTGAAAAGTGTCATAAGAAGAATGCGTATACCTTCCTACTACTATAGAGAGCTTATCGACAAACTTCAAAGGCTTCAACATATAAACATGAGTGTGGAAGAGTATAAGCAAAATATGGAACTCTATATGATGAGGGCGGGAATTAGAGAGGAAGAAGAGACAATTATCTTTAGGTTTCTTAGTTGTCTCAACCTGGATATTAGAGATGGAGTAAAATTGTTGCCCTACCAAGACTTAAATGATTTAGTACAAATTTACATCAAGGTAGAGCAACAACTTTTGAGAAAAGGTTTGAAATTCTCCACTTTAACTCTAGTTTTAAGAAAGACTAGATAATGGGGGTAAGCAACTGGTAGAAGAAGAACTAGCTAATAAAACCTGGGGAGGGAAAAGGCAAAAGAAAGACCAAGGGATGCAACATCATCACACACTCATACTAGAGACATTAAGTATTTCAAGTGTCTTGCTAGAGGTCATGTTGCATCACATTGCCCCACCAAAAGAACCATGATCTTAAAGGGTGTTGATGTGTATAGTAGTCAACATGAAAAGAGCTCTAGTGAAAGTGGGGTTGAATGTAAGAACAAAAGTGAGGATGCCTACCCTTGCAATAGGTATATTCTTATGATAAGAAGAACTCTCCACAATCAACCTAGTCCCTAAGAACTAAACCAAAGAGAGAACATCTTTCACACAAGATGTAAAGTTTTAGAAAACTCATGTTCTCTCATTGTAAATAGTGGCTCATGTTACAATTGTTGTAGCACTAGGTTGGTTGAAAAGTTAGTTTTAACTATATTGCCCCACCCACAACCTTACAAACTCCAATGGCTTAATGATGGTGAGCACATGATAGTTAATCAACAAGTGGATGCATTTATATTTCAAATAAGTGTTCCTTTATTAATAGCAAAAGATGAAAATGAATTTTAAGATTATATCCATTTATAAATTTATATTTCAAATATTTTTATAGTTTCATAAATTTATATACAATTATTTAAAATATAAATTTAAATAGAAAAACAATAATGAAGTATGATGTCACAAAGTATCAACACAAATATATTTAAAATTTAAAAAAAATAAAGTTCAATATAAAACATATATTTAAATAAATTTAAACTTGTTAAAAATGTTTAACAAAAATATCAATTTTAATAAAAAAAATATGAGTATAACATTTATATAAAAATTAAATTTAGTCAACGAAATTGCTCCATTGAAAAAAAAATTATCACTACCAAATTACACACTTTCTATCACGTGGCAAGACATTCAATAAAGATGACAATTTTTTTTTATAAATTAGAAAAAAGTTAAAATTAAAAATTAAAAAAAAAACATGAACTGACATATGACACATGAGTTAACATCGTTGATACAATACTAACCGAAAGAACCAAATTGAATTATTTTGTAAGCTTAAGTTTGATGATGTATTGACTAATGAATTGAATTATTTTAATGATTTGTCATTTTTGTTGTAGAAAGTAAAATCTATGATTCGCGTTACGATTTTACAACTTGCGATTCTATAAACCCCTCACTATCCTAACCATAATCTCGATTTTAACTACATTGACTCACACTTGCACTATTGGTTGAAGATGAAAGGGTCCAAAGAGAGAAAAATTAGGTAAATTTGGTGCTTTGCAATCTTGAGAATAGCAGCCATAGAGATGGATGTAAGATCCGGGAAAATTAAGTAAATAAATAAATATTTATTTAATAAATGTGAGGGAAGGAATCTATAAAGTAATTAATGCGGAGAATTATGACAAAGGAGCAATGGTAGCTTAAGTGGTTAGACATGCTTGGTGCGTTTGAGGGGGACTTGGGTTCAAGTCTTGTGTATGCCATTAATGTGATGTTTTAATTATTTAATTTATTGTGGGTGTATATATGAACACAGGGAAAGTCTTGGAGAGGAGAAGTCATGATTTTTATTTTTGGCTTGACGAGATGTTTAGAGTTTTTCTTCTAAACACAACAAACTTAATATTATTCTTATTATTTTTATTATTTATTTTATTTTATTTTACCATTATTATTATTAATATTATTATTATTATCCTTATTATTATTTATTATTATTATTTTATTTTATTATTATTATTTTATTCTATTTTTATTATTTTATTATAATTATAATTATAATTATAATAATTATTATTATTATTATCATTTCTATTATTATTATTATTATTCTTATTTATTTTATTTTACTATTATTATTACAATTATTATCATTTTTTTATTATTATTATTATTTTTAATATTTTTATTATTATTATTATTTTATTTATTATTATTTTTTTTATTTTATTTTATATTATAATTATATTTATTAGTATTATTATTTTATTTTATTTTACTACTATTTTATTATATTATTTTCATTATCATTGTTTTGTTTTATTCATTATTTTATTATTATTATTATTTTACTAGCATAAATACAGGCGCTATCGAGCCTGTATGTATGTATTTTTTAAATATGCGTAATATTATATAAGTAGATAATAATATTGTAATGTTATTAAGTTAATATATAAGTAAGTGAAATATATCTGAACAGATGAAAGAATAACCATTGATAAATAAATAAGAAGAAAAGAAACAGAGATAGCCGGTTTTATCAAAAATTTGTAAAAATAACGGTCAATTTTTAAAAATTTAATAAATTATTATATTTAAAGGGTAAAATTGGTATTTTGAAATGTGGACACAAAAAGGGGAATCCCCTTTATATATTGTTATATATTTTATTAATGTTACCGTTTTATTATCATTGCTTCATTTTATTTTATTTTATTATTATTTTTATTTTTATTTTTATTTTTAAAATTTTGTTTTACTATTATTTTTATTATTCTTATTATTATTTATTATTATTATTATTTGTATTACTATTTTTATTTGTATTATTATTTTTATTATTATTCTCATTTTATTTTATTTTATTTTATTTTATAATTATCTTTACTATTATTTTATTTATATTATTATTATTACTATTATCATTATTTTGTTTTATTGATGATTTTATTATCATTATTACTGTTTTATTATTATTTCTTTATTTTATCATTATTATTATTTTATTTTATTAATATTACGGTTTTATTATTGTTGTTTCATTTTATTTTATTATTATTATTATTATTTTTATTTTTATTTTTAAGATTTCATTTTATTACTATTATTATTATAATTATTATTATTATTATTATTATTTATATTATTATTATTATTATTATTATTTTGTTATTATTTTATTATAATTATTATTTATGTTATTATTATTATTATTTATTATTTTGTTATTATTTTATTATAATTATTATTTATGTTATTATTATTATTATTTTGTTATTACTATTATTTAGAGCCGTCAAAATGGGTTATAACCCGCAAGCCAATCTGACTCATCACGGATTCGGACCGAGTTGGGTTGAAAAAAAATTACAAATTTCAGTACGGCTTAAAAATGAACCCAACCCACTAAAAACCCGGTTCATTTAGGTTAAACCCGTGATGAGTCGGGTTGGTGAGCCAACCCGCCAATAAATTTTAAATATTAAATTAATATATATATATATATATATATATATATAATAT
>Ga0209589_1004918_pt1 | contig 22907 bp, 10 predicted proteins | sample CowpeawhiteBW_FD_187525 | JGI IMG/M metagenome (GOLD analysis project Ga0209589, IMG submission 187525) | Root nodule microbial communities of legume samples collected from California USA - Cow pea white BW (SPAdes) (version 2) | ecosystem: Host-associated > Plants > Roots > Nodule | place: USA...
AAAATATATTATATATATTATAAAAAATTTAATAAAATTTTAAAAATATATATATATATATATATATATATATATATATATATATAATTAAAAAAAATTCAAATTTTGGGGGAGGGGGGGGCATGGCCCCTCCCTGCACCAATAAACATCCGCCCCTGAGTTCCAACTAATATGGGATCGGATCCCTTCTAATATGACCATAGTTGGATTGGTTCCAAGAATGAATGGATCGGATCCCTTATAGTGGATTGGTTCCGCACTTGAGTGGATCGATCCAACTTTCTTTATTTTCTCCTCCTTACACAGCTCATCAACAACCACACTTCATGCATGGATTCCAACTCCATTGTTGATAACCAGGGTCTTCTCAATTGTTGTGTTCGTTTATAAAGCATGATACAGGGTAAAATAGTCTTTGCTCGATTAATTGTCTCAAATCTGCTCTCATTAGACGAGATCAAAAAAGTGATGAATCTCGCAATTATTGCTTTCACTCGCTCGTGATTCAGTGAAAACAAACGTAATAAACACCTTCTAATCCATCTTCACCCTTCCCTTCAAACAACAAATCACATCAAACAAACACAGGCTTAGTCTTTAAGATTATATCTTGTAAGCTCATAGTTTAAACACTTCAATATATCTCGGTGAAAGCTTCCTTCCAAATCATGTTTCAAAAGGTATCCTTTTTCTTCAGAGTTGGAGATATAGATTTGTTTTTAGTGTGGGAGAGTGCTAAAAAATAACCTTTGTAACTTAGTTAGGATTTTTATAAAACCTCCGAATTTTACAAGAGATTTGAAAATCCTCTACTATCTGTATCCATTATTGGAGGTTATTATAACTTCTGATCATAATAAACTCTGCTAAAATTAATATTTTTTGTATTGAATAAGGTGATTTCATATTTTTGTACTCAAACACCTATTTTTCATCTACTAGAAAAAGACAGAGAAGGGAGATTCAATAGGAATCAACTTCACCGATTTTTCCTTTGGTTGCTTTGCCTGAATTCCAAGCTAAGAATTTGTTTGTTCATAATAAAAAAGACACAGATAATAATGATGTGAACATAATTGAGTATGAGTGAGGTTAGGTTTAAATCCTTGAACAGATATAAACTTGTTTTGGCTAAGATCGAAATGAGTGCAATGTTTTGTTTTTTGAAGTTGAAGTATGAATTAAGAGTACGTATTCTTTATTTATTATATGTGATGCTAAGATCTTAGTTAATTTTTTTTATGTTCTTAAGAATATTTTAAACTTAATTGTTAATTGGCATAAAATATTATATTCTATTTATAACAAAGTTGTTAGATAATGTAGTTTAGAAATATGTATGTAAATATTGTTTGATGCTTACGTAATATAAAATTAATTTGATGAAAGCAACAGTGATGCCGGAAACCACACATTAGTAGTAGTTGGTTGATGATTAATTCGTTTGACTTTTTTTTTAGAAAAATGGGATTAATTATTTAATTTAACTTCTTTTATTGATGATGGCTTTTGAACAAATTATATAACAAAAAATAACTTTTGACTTTATCTTTCGAATTTGGATTACAAAAAATGAATTAAAAAGAAAAGGTCTCTTCTCCTATAATATCTTTAATTTATAGGTTTTACAAAATATTGCACTATTTACTTTTACTTATATTTTTTAAAAATATTAATTCAATTTAAATTATTAGAAAATTATATACTAAGATAATAATATTGATAATTAATTTTCAAATTAATAAATATTATTATTATGAAAATACAATCATTAATCTACAATAACATAAAATTGAAATTTAAACATAACATAATAACTAATAATTTAATGTTATTGTTATCAATATAATATATGCTGAAGTTCAAAAGATGAGAGATCTTTGTCTAATTTTGAATTGTTATTAGTTTATTATTTTTTTATGATTTTTTTCACGTGTAGTGTATTATAATCTTATTATTATTATGTACAAAGAATATATTTAATTAGAAATTTAGATAAATAAAATAGAAAAGTATTTGAAATATTTTTTAATTTCAATATTTATTTCTTTTATAATTTCTTAAAAATAAATTTTAACTTTATCAACTTTATTTCGTTAATATTTGTAAAATTAATAGATTTTAGTTACATGTAATGTGTAATATTTTATACGGTTTTCATTATAAGAAAATCTCTAGTTATTGAAGGTTCAAATTAGTTGGTAATAACAAGAATTGAACGGTAATTTGAGTTTACCGACGACTAAAAATTATTTGATAAAATGGTTGTCGATAAATTTTTTCGATACATAATAAATACATCGTAAATTACCAAGGATAGAAAATTCATCCATAAATTGTCATCGATAAGTATTGACATATTTTGGTCGTCGATAAAGTTCGTGATTATGTTTTCTTCTTGTTCCTCCTCTTCTTTAGCTTTTTTGTTCTTCTTCTTCCATTAATCATTGCCCTCGTGCTCCTTGACTGCCATTGATGTTGCCACGTTGGCTGCTGCCTCCTCTTCTTCCTCCTTTGCTTCCTGCTCCAACTGTAATTACAATCACTACACTTCAGCAAATCTTCACCAGATGTTGTGCCTTTGCTGTCACTGCATTTTCATCACCGTTGTGCCTCCGTAACCGTCTCTACTACTCCACCACCGTCATTGCCATTGACTCTAGCTTTACCTCCTCTTCCTCCTCCTACTTATCTTATTTTTCTTTTCCTCTTTTTATTCTTCTTACACATTTTCACTTATATTATAATTTTTTTTTATCTCACTTAGCATGAATTTTATTTCTTTTTTTACTCTCAGATTCATCCATGAAAAAAAATTTGCCGATAATAATAATTATAAATTAACGATAAATTTTATTGCAATATTTTACCAATAAAATATCCGTTGTTAATATAAATTTTAATTTATCGATGGATGTTATCAACAAATTCATTACGATGCTTTTATTTTTTCTCCACCTAAGTCTTCTTTATGGAAATAATATTTTCAACAACAATAATTTTTAAATCCACTTTGTTATTTTATAATTTTATGCAGTCTTTAAAAAATAATAAAAGCTTGTCTCTGTTAAAATCATTTAATAATTTACTTTTGAAAACGAATGCAAAATATTTAAAATTGATAAAATAAATTCTTTTTCAGTTCCATATTTTCAAAGGCAATTTGTTTTGCAAATTTTATTTTAAAACAAGAACTTAAAATCACCTCAAATAACACATTAGTTTTTAAAAGTTGCTGAATACAACTATAATGAAATCGAAGAACAAAAAATAACCAAAATGTATAAACTTCAAACTTGAACTAAAAAGATTTCTTTTTCTAATTTCAAAACTGAGTTATAATAGTTTTAATTTTTTATAAAAAAATAACCTTATTTTATTTAATTTAGTTTTGTTTTAAAATTTAAGTTTGAAAAAAATCCAAAAATTTGTAACCACATCAAACCGGATTAAAGTACTTTTTCCTCTCTTTTCACCTTTTGAGCAATGAATAAAACTGAATTATTTGAAGGAAATATATAATTTATTGTTAAAATTAAACGAATTTAAATAGTATTTAATTTTTAAAACTATGTAAGGATTAGAATGTTGATATTAATGGTATATAGCCAATAATTGCAAACATTGATTTTGTGTCTATAATGCTCAGTGTATATTTTCACTATTTCCAGATCATCATATAATAGGAAACATATGAGTGGTCATCATTGAAAATAAATCAAGAGACTAAAAGAACTAAAATTATTTTAGATATTATTGACATAATATTATAAATAAAATACAAATAAATATTATTTTAAGGACTTAAATCAAAATTATACACTTCTATCATACATTCAATTTGAAGAAAAAGATTTTACATAATAAAATAAACAAATCGTATATTGAAAACTGAACATATTTAAATCTAAAACTTTTATAGAAGAGTAAAGTGAAAAGGAAATTAAAAAAAAAAGAATGTCTTTGAAATCCTATTTATGTGTCACTTAACATACATACTATTTCTTAAATGTTAGTAAAGTGTTAGAACTGAAAATAAAAATAAAAATATGGAATATAATATACAAAATTCACTGCCACCAAGAAAAAGAAAAAACTATAATCCTATGAATCCCAACAACGATTTTAACCGATGTATCGAACAAACAGGGACAAACAAAAAGTCAAAGCAACGAGAACCCACGTAGAAGGAAAGAACATAATAACACAAATAAGAGAGAGAGAGAGAAAGAGCCTTCATTTTCTGTCACACTCCTTTCCCTTTTGTTTCGCTCCACACAACACCACACCACCATTAACACCGACTTCAAGCACATTCCTAGCTACCACCTTCAACCTTTGCTTTTTCCTTTCTTTTTGTTTTACCCTTCTCTGTTTCATACAGTTATTAGATAAACAGAGAGAGAGAAAGAGAGAAAAAGTTTGCCACGTCACCACACAGCTTCTCCACCCAATCCAAAGGCAAAGTTTCCAATTTTCCTTCACAACATTAATACACACATACATTCAAATCCCATTGCGTTTAGATTCTGCTGCCTTTGGTTGGATTTTGTTTCTTTTTTTGCCCGGAGCTTCCTTTGTGAAGATTTGATCTCAGAGAGAGAGAGAGAGAGGGAGAGAGAGAGAGATGGGGAATTCATTTGGGTGCTCGGCGTCCGGCGAGAGGTTGGTGTCGGCGGCGAGGGACGGCGATTTGGTTGAGGCGAAGATGCTTCTGGAATGCAACCCTGGTCTTGCAAAGTACTCCACTTTTGGGGGTCTCAATTCGCCTCTTCATTTTGCAGCTTCTAAAGGCCATAACGAGGTTTCAATTTAAATTTTTCAACCACCCCTTTTCGTTTTTCTCATTTTAATCTTTCGAAGTTTCTGTCTTTACTGTTTTCGTCGACCCCCTTTTTGATTTTCTAAGCTTCTGTGTCTTCGCCTTTTGATTTTGTAATCTGGGTTTCTGTTAGATTGTGGCATTGTTGCTTGAAAATGGAGCTGATGTGAATTCAAGAAATTATTGTGGGCAGGTACGGTTTCCGTTTTGGTGTTTTATTTTTAAATGTGTGCTTAACATGAAAGGTTGATTTTGGGCTTGGATATAAGTTTTGTGGGTGTTGGTTTTGATTTGATGAATTTACTCTGTTTGATTGCAATGGTGCTATGAATTTAGGTTAACTTGGGTGTTGGAAGGTTATGTTGTGTTTGAAATTGAAATAAGGTTTTGTTCCATGCGTTTGGTGATTATTCACAGATCAGTGATCTGGTGCCCTATTCAATAGCTGTTAGAATGATAATGTCTAAAATTTCACAATTTTATTTGGATGTCTGTTGCTTTTCTTTTTGATGCATGTGTATTTTGTACTGATTCACATATGGTTCACTAAATGAGATTTGGTTTGCTTTTCTCCTTGATTTGCAGACGGCATTGATGCAAGCTTGTAGATATGGTCATTGGGAAGTTGTACAAACTCTTCTGCTCTTCAGATGTAATGTGAGTATGAGTACTTCACTTATTTACTGTGTTCATGTGGGAGAAATTCAATCTCTTCACTGTTCTTTTTTCTCTCCCTCTTTCTGTCTTTTAGTTATATTTGAACTGTTGTATCATATGGAGGCCATAGACATAGGGTTGATTGTTGAGAGTTGAAACTATGTGTTAGATGGGAAGGGAATTATTGGTCTTCAAGTGTATTTTCCTGTTTACATTCTTAAAGTTTCTTTTCAAGAAGAACCAGACTTAGCCAATTTGATTACAGGTTATGAAAGCAGATTATCTCAGTGGGAGGACAGCTCTACACTTTGCAGCCATCAATGGACATGCAAGATGCATCAGACTTGTTGTTGCAGATTTTGTTCCAAGTGCTCCTTTTGAATCTTTACATGCTCGCATGGATGTGGAAGGTGATGGATCAAATGTGAAAAACACACATGAACAAAGGTGTGCCTTTCCTTTTCATTATCTTAATTTTAGAACAGTATTTTACCGGTGCGGTGAATTTCACTTGTGATATTTTCACCATTGGTGACATGTGATATTTTCAACCCATTGTTGTTTAATTGGTTTGGTTTTTTAATGGTTCAAAACCTACCCCAATTCAACCTGATTACACCCTCTTGAGTTTTCTTATAGTTTTGTTGAAGTTGAGAATGTTTTAAGGCATGACTATCCTGTAAAGTTACAATATTTGTATGTTATCTTGCTATTTATTTACTTCATTCCAGTGCAGTGTGCTGTCGAGGTTTGTAAATAAAACAGCTGATGCTGGTATCACTGCCCTTCATATGGCTGCATTAAATGGGTACTTTGATTGTGTACAACTGCTACTTGATCTTGATGCTAATGTGTCAGCTGCAACATTTCATTATGGAACTTCAATGGATTTAATTGGTAATTACTTTGGTTTGATTTTCTGACAAATGTATGGTAGTTTTCTTTCCTTGAAATTTACTGATGTGCATTGATACAGGGGCTGGAAGCACTCCATTGCATTATGCTGCTTGTGGAGGCAATTTAAAATGCTGCCAGGCAAGAATTTCTTCAACTTTGATTTGATTTTCTATTTGGTCTTTTCCTTTGAACATGTCATGATGCTTTTATTCTTTCAGATCCTCCTTGCAAGAGGTGCCAGTCGAATGGCTTTGAATTGCAATGGGTAGGTTACTTTAAATGGAGATTTCTGTTCAAACTTTTGCAAGCCTGTAACATAAATGATTTAATGGTATGAATTTAAATTTTTGTTCTATAGATGGCTTCCACTTGATGTTGCTAGGATGTGGGGACGTCATTGGCTAGAACCATTGCTGGCACCCACTTCTCAAGCCACAATATCGACGTTTCCTTCTTCAAATTATTTGTCCTTGCCTCTCATGAGTGTGCTCAACATTGCCAGGTAATTTTGCAGTCAATATATCTGCAATCTAGATAATGAAAATGATAATAAGTTTTTTTTTCCTAACAAAGAAAAATTCATTCCATTGTGATGGACTCTGTACAATCCCAGATATGCTAAATGTGAGATACTGAGATTTCATACTTTTCACTGTTTGTCTACCTCTTAAATAAGTATACATTATTAGTTTTTATTTGTGCATGTGGAGTGTGATATTGAAAAATAATACTTCGGGGAAATGGCTTATGATCTTCAGATTTTTTTATTAAAGAGATCAAACAATAAATGACTTGGCTGATTGATGTTGTTGTCAGTCCAATGAAATAAAATATACTCCCTCTATACCTATTTATAAATTACAAATTAGAACTAAGGTTTGTCCCTTTTTATAAGATCCAATTCATAACTTTCCTTGTATTAGTATTTTTATACTAAGATACCTCTAGTTAAAAGAAAGAAGGTTGTACTAGTAAACGATTATTAAAGAGAGAGAAATATTAATGACAAGGGTTGTTTTGAGAAGCAATATAAATTTAGGAGCAATTTATTGCTACAAACTAAATTAGCAACATTCTTTAATCTTGATAAATTTGGTCATTGAGTCTTGTATAAATAGGAATGATAGATTATCTTTGATGAAATGCCTATCAATTTCAGTGTGTTTGGTCCTTTCATGTTGTACTGGATTATTAACTATGCTCATGACAGACTTGTTATCACAACACAATTGCATAAGAATGTCAACCTTTATTTTGGAGAATTCATGATTTACTTACTTAGTACTATCATTAAACTTAATTCATTGATTTTAGACAGGATGGAAAAAGATTAGCACAAATTTGAAACGACTTCAAATTTACTTTTCATAATGTATGTCTGTCATAGGGGTACGATTTTCAATAAAAATAACAAAGTATTTTGCTTCAGAAATAGATTCTAAAACAGGCTCCCAAACTTTAGAGTAAATTAAGTTTAGAGTAAACATCAGAGGCAAATGGGAAATTACTTTTTTTACCACTAATGGAATTGGTTTCACGATGATGTTATAACAATTGACAAATATCACATGTCTATTCTCGATACCTGATTAGTTTGAAATTTGTTTTATCTTCATCCTCAACGGGCAACGGGCATACCTGTATCCATGTTGGTAGCCGTTTAGATATATATTAAATAACGTTTTTTTACTAAAAATAAAAATCAAATTAAATGAAATGTTCGATATTATTAAGAATTTAATGCTAAAACAACACATTTTGTTCTCTTCAATGCTAAATAATGAGAAAATTGTGATTGCATATATTTCAAAATTACTTTACTAAAATTTGAAAAATTGAGTATTACCCATACTCGGATCATTGTTTGGTCAATCTAGATATTCCCGTCAACTTCGACACAAGTTTGGACAATTTCTGCATGTACAAATTTGTTAGTCATCCCTAGTTGATAGTAATATTAGTTGGCCTCTATCAGAAAAAACACAGTTGCTATGTTCTCATGATATGATTGCTCACAGTACTTGCTAAATTGAATGTATTACTGCTTTTGGTGGTCTCCATTATAATGTACTTATGATATCATGTTTATCATATTGTATCAAATGATGCTCAATAGAGGCTAATCATGAATGTGACGAGCGAAACACATATTTACTTATGTTTGTGTCAGTAACTAACTCACACATCTTTGGTATTGAAGGGATTTATTGTATATAAAAAGGTGTAGGCTAAGACATGCTAACAACAATGTCTTTCATTAAGATATTTGTGGTATTGTATGATTCTTAAAGACAGCGAGATAATTACCAAAAGATGGAGTTATCAACCCTCGAAAGAGAAGGAGAAAGAGAAAGAGAAAATTACTTTTGTTTTTGCCAATGTTCTCCTTTTCCTGATATTCCAACTTAGAGTTAAATGCTAAAACATGTCTCTGTTGTTTATTCTCGATGCAAATGCAAAACTGATTTGAATAACTGCAGAGACTGTGGATTGCAATCAACTGCAACCTCCTCCAGTGAAGTTGATGTTTGTGCTGTCTGCCTTGAGAGGTCATGTTCTGTGGCTGCTGAAGGTACTCCATTCAATCTATCTCTTTATTTTTGTCTTCTTTTCTACAAGAGGATATTTGATGAACTGCACAGGCACACTCAGAAAAGATGGATACAAAACTCACCATTTTTAAAACCTGAAAACACAGACAAATAACTTTCACCACTCAGAAACTTGAACAAATTTTCAAAACAGCTTCAAAATCAAATTTTAAAAGCTATCCAAATCAAACAAATCCTGATTTCAAGCGTTTTACATGCAGGATGTGGACATGAGCTTTGTGTAAGATGTGCACTTTATCTTTGCTCAACGAGCAATGTTTCTTCTGAAACGTGTGTTCCTCCTGGCTCTATCCCTTGCCCTCTTTGCAGACATGGAATTGTCTCCTTCGTGAAGTTACCAGGTTCCCAAGCAAAAGAAAACAAAATGCACGTGTCTCTCAGCCTCTGTACCCCATGCATGCTACACCCACGTGACCTAGATCACTCATCATCTCTTTCTCATACCCCTGAGATTCGAAGGAACCGCGTAGCTTCAGTTCCATCAGAGATGCTTTGCCCTGTCACTTGTACTCCATTTCCTTCTGTAGCTATTCCTCTCTGCACTTGCAATGATGGTCCTTGCCCTACATTTGAATCGCACGAAGCAGCCGATGAACCGGTTCGTCGGTCACAAGCATCGTCGACGATGGATCAGGAGAAAATGGAAGGTCCAAGGCTTGATAAAACAACATGTTCAGGCATGTTTTGGGGTAGAAGAAGTTGCAGCAGGGAGCATCAATGCAATTCAGAAATAAATGCTTGAGACATGATAGGTTGGTGCATGGCCATTATTATTTTGTGGATACTTCATACAATCTTAGATCAATAAAGGAGTCTATAGTTTATCTTCTTAACCAGCCTCATATGGTGAAAATCCAGTGTATGTATATGTCAGAATCCCACCACCTTTTTAGTGCCAAGATATGATATTCTTAGTAGAATTAGTATGAGCTGGTTGCTATTGCAGTTTAGTTGGATTTCATTTTTATCATAGGAAACTAAGTGTTCTTTCAAAGGAAGAGAAAGAAGAAAAATACCCTTCTGTTTTGGCATGTCTCAGATTTGTTTCTGTGTAGTATATTTTGTTGTAATTTATCTTCATAGGTTTACAAGAACAAGTTTGAGTAATGTAACAGCTTGTTGCTGGATTTGTAATTGATCTTGTTGTGAACTGGAGAATGTTTTTCCTATCAACACTAATGTTATGCAGAGTACTTGTTCAACAGATTTTGTCCCTGCATTGTTTTTGTTTCTGTTCATAGTTATTTGTCTATGTTATTATTAACATCACCATTAATGGCCCCACTAAGTAAGTGAGGAGGTGAATGATGCATATAGAAGAAGTATAGTGGGATTGAAAGAGTATTTGAATTTGTCTAAGGTTGTTGGAAGTCACATCCAACTAATGAGATGTTGCCACGTTTGAAATACGGATCCATAGAGAAGGCGACACGCAGGCTCTCTTTATAAGGGCAATTATTATTTTGTTTGCTGTGTTGGAAGCTTTTGTTTCTTTCTTCTTCCATAGTTTTGCATAGAATATGCATAATAACCATTCCACACTTTTCAGAGAATGCGTGCGAACGTGGGTCGCCACCAAATAATTCAGCAATTATATTCATGCCTCCTTTCTAGATACATATGTTATTCATAATAATGCTATACTCATCAATAATTCAAATCATGATATGTTAATATAATTAAATGTGTGTTAAGTTTCATGCTAGATATTTCATGCAATATCATTGAATATGTGTTGGTCTCACATTAAATAAAGGATTATAGTCATGAATAGATTGTATAAATTGAAACAAAGTTTTGATAAATTTTACATCGGCGTAAAGATTTCATATAATTGTGTAAATATTGTCTTTCAGTAATTTTTGAAATTAAAAATAGTTTAAATATATTTATTTTTTTCAATTTAAATTAGTGATATGAAACTATTGATGTACCGAAGTAATTTCATTTGAACATATTATTTCATTTTATATAATACAAACATTCAAAATAAATAAATTATATATTTCAAAAACCATATTTTAATATATAGGTCGGTTAATAGGTAAAGCAGTAGTTCTGTTGATGGGTTTGTGTAAAATATTTTAAATTTAATTTGGACAAAATACATCTTTCGGCAACAATATTCTTTTTATTGTGACATATTTTTTAGTTAAAGATTAATTCCATCAAGAAGTCGTGATGATGGATCAAAGAACATAAATTATAGAGTGTGCTCACGACATATTATTAACGAAAACAAATCAAATGTCGAAAAATGTAACTAACTTCTCATAAAAATCTTTTGGTTTTTTAAAAGAAAAACTAATACTACATGAAAACGACAGGGATAAAAGATTATCCATCCAGTTTAAAGCTTCAACTTGATATCACCATTTTTTTGTCCTTTTGTATTTTAGACTTCACTTTCTTTTCTTCGTACTTTGGTGTCAAGTTAGTCATTCCTTAAATTTTAATCCTTGACTTTAACTTCATCAATGTCTACAACAGTAATGGATTATTGGTTAATGAACTATTTTGAGGAGTTCGTATCCACACCAAATGGTATGTGAAACACTTGTTCTACCATTGATTCATATATATATATATATATATATATATATATATATATATATATATATATATATATATATATATATATATATATATAAATATAAATATATATATATATATATATATATATATATATATATATATAACCAAACAAAAATATGCATGTGATGGCAATACTGGTTTGAATGGTGAAGAAATTGAACTGATAGAGCATGAAAAAATGTAAGTAACAGCTCTGGTAAAGCTATGTTCTTTCCTGTAACAAATCATAGATTCTTAAAAGAAACATAACACTATAGTTTGGTCCCCAACTTCTCATAACCTAGAAAAGCTATAAGTACAAAGTACATCAAGAATATCTACTACCTTTTAAACACCACCAACCTCCAAAAGAAAATTGAAAAAGAAAAACTCAAGAGAGGAAGAGATTTCATAAAAAACACAGCCTAACCTTATTATTCAACCATGCCAAACCCTAAGAAAACCAGAGAAACAAATCTCAGATACTTGAGATTGAAAGAAGTAATAACTTTATTAACTGAAACCCTTTTCTTTTTTTCTTCTTCTTCTTCTTCTTCTTCTTCTGGAGCTGGAGTCATCACCTTCTCCTTGCAGCAGTTTCTCTTTGAGCATTGAAGTAAACTGCAGCAACTGGTAGACCAAGGCCATTCTCTTCCGAGAATCTCCTTGTGTTGAAACGGTCTCTTGAAGAAGGAGCTCTCACTGTTTGTCTTCCTCTCTGCTTGAACAAGATGAACACATATCTGTGGATTCCTATTACTGGTTTTGGACTCTCATACCCCATAATCTCTTTTCCTGTTACCAGTTTAACAGTTCCCTTTTGTTAACAAAAAATGTCCTTTTTACACGCATCTTTTTATAATAAGCATTACCCTTAGATTAAGAAATACTGATAATAATAATAAGAATCAACACAGTGTGGGGTAAGACAGTGACTAACCAAAAGAGACATCTGTGGTGCCAGGGATATCTGTAACCATCCTGATAAATTGTCACCAAGTTAATAATGGAATTCATATAGTACAAAGAATACAGAAGAAAAAAAAAACATGGAGAGTTTGAGTTTGATAATACACAAACCAGTGAAGATGTTCCCTTAGATATGGATCACTAGGACTTGGAGCATCTGGGTCTGTCATGATCTAAATGTTCCATTTGACACATAAATACCCTGAGTTAACTACCACTAATAGAGGCATATGATCAAACACATAGATGGGGTGAATGAGTGATGATTTTACCAAGGTATAAGCAGTTCTCATGTCATCACCACCAATCTCCACGCGTGGTTTGGCCATAACAGTAGAAGGCATTAACTCATGACCATTAGCAACTTCCTTGGTGGAATATGTCACATTCATTCTCACACTTGGGCTGAAAATGTCAACCACTTCTCCTATCACTCTTCCCACAGAAAGTGGTTCCATGACCCTAGACATGAATTGGAATGAAACTAAGAAAAGGGAAAAACTTTGTGAAGAAGGGCACATGAGAAGTGAGATTTTGAAGGCATTTTATAGGCGCCAAAAGGGTTTATGAAGGGAAATAAAAACCATGAACTTGGCTTGGTTTAGAAGCATAAAGAGAGATTCCATACACGCTTATCTATTTTGGGAAAGAACACACTGTTTAAGTAAGCAATTTGGGTTCTTCAAAATTGTCAAGGGAACATGCTAGAGTAGAGAGAAATGATGAAAAATGCTACACATTTATTTATTTATCGCTCTGAAAAGCTTGATGTTGTATTGTATATATCAGTTTTTGTGTCTGATAAACCGTAGAATCTACTATGTGTCCTTAACGTATTGGCTGAAGCAGACTCAAGAATTTGTGCTATTTGTCCCGATACATTATTATATCTTTGGCGAATGAGAATTCAACTTTTCCACAAGGTGCTCAATTACATGCACATGATTTATCATATCAATGAAAATGAAATCTTATCAAGTTTAGGATTTCTATTTTAAATTCAGCGGACAAACAAAATCTAGTTGGAAATTTCTTCACTAATAAACCTCTATTTAATATACATTAAAATGAAATATATATATTTGGTTTAGCTTGATACTCAAACCGATATAAAAGACATTTTTTATTAAAATAATTTAAAATTTAAAAGAATAAATAAAATACTTAATATTTAAAATAAGTCAATAGTATTAATTTCAATATAAAGATATAATGATTTGAATTATAAACTTTGATACTTACATAGGTTTTGATAATATTTTTTTTATTATTTTTTTAGTTATAATTATTATTTTTAAAAGTAAGTTGATTCATAAGATTGTAGTCTAAATGTTAAATAGAATAGATAAACAGAGACCTACTTCAATTTAAGTCATTATTTTTTTATTTAACTTGACCTATTTTGAGGACCGTTCGTACTAACTCATCGTATCACACTTCTTTTAACAATTTAATAAATATGTTATAATTTGATCAAGACTATTTTACTTCTGAATATTTAATATAATATTGACATGTTAATTTTCATATCATCACAGTATATTAATATACATGCAAATATATGAATAAGATGATTATATATCAATACTATATTTATTAAATATTGAGTGTTAAAATTTAGAAGTTGAAATTCTAATTTTTGAATATATATATATATATATATATATATATATATATATATATATATATATATATATATATATATATATATATATATATTGTTGAAAGGGCAAAAGGGGCCCATAAAAAATCTTACAAATCACATTGCAAGTAGGGTGAAGTGAAACACGTAATTTTGTAGGGAACCACGCATGACAAGACCTTACATTCTTGATTATTATAACTAATATTTAATTTGAGATGATCAACATTTATTATGGCTAGAAAGTGTTGTGAATTGCATGCAAAATATTGTGAACAATTATTAACTTCTCTTATTTACTTATACTTATTAAAATATACATACAAATTTTAAATATTTCATCTCATTCCTATTTTAGAGAGTATATACAAATAAACAAAATTAGGTTTATATCCATATAAGAAAAAGTTCAAGTATTGGAGGTAACAAAAATCCGCGTACACATTTATCAGTTTGTCAATTATAATCGATTTTGGACACCAAAATCGCGTTCAGGTCATAATCGATTTTGGGTTTGGTAACTTATTCCATTTTCAAAATTTACTGCGTGGTGTTTGGACAAGAAAAAGATTAACGTTTTCCATACAACACGTAGCTCCACGTTAACGTGACTTATAAGCACACATCATGTAAAAGCAGAATTGGTTTCGAAAAAATATTGCAAAGTATTATTTTGCTGAAAAAATGCTCTAAATTTATTTACGATTCTTTTTTATTTGAAGAGAATAATTTTTCTAAATATAGAAAAGATAATATGGTGTGGAGTCTTTATTATTACCTATATATACACACACACACCATTGAATGTTATGAAGAGAATAAAAGTTAACCTAAAAGATAAATCTTATCTAAGGGATAAAAGACAAAGTAATCGCTCTCAACACTTTCCCTCAAATCGTTTACGTGTTAAATGCATGTAGCATATGTAAGTTATTCACCATGGAATCCACTTTCTTTCAATTGTGGAACTCTAGAAACTTTATCTACATTGAAATGGAACCAAGCTTTGTGTTCCCACGTAGAACTATCATCATGGATCGTACACGTACTCACTTGCCATAATTTTCTTCAACAAGTGTACTAGGTAGTCATCACCTAAGTCAAATTGTGATCAAGACATTTGATCTTCACTTCTACGGTATTTCTTTAAATTGAATGTTGAAAACGTATTTGTACAGTTAAATATAATTCAATTTTATAAAAGTTTAGTTTGTATATACTTATATCTTATAATTTATCTTTATATTTAATCAAATATAGAATTTTCAACACTCTCTTACACTAAGTATATATTTGAGTTTGAGACTAGATTTATGTGAATGTAATAATATACCTAACAAATAATAAATTTTGTTGGTATAGACTTTAACAAAATCATTATAGGTGTAAGATAAAATTTTCATACATTTATATGCAGTTTCAACTTTTGCACTTTCTGGTTTGTTCAATTTCTCTATTTTCTAAAACTTTGTTGTTTTTCAAATTTGATCCTATGTAATAATGAAAATGAAATGTTCTTTTAAGTTATGTTTTTGTAAGGTTAAATATATCCTGCAAAGATCTTCAATCTCTCTTCAAGTGTATTTCAAACTTCATTCTAGCACCTTTAAGTTGAGATGTCTCAAGTCCTCTTTTCTATGAAGTCGAATGGGGTGTACGTGCAAAAGGCACTTTTTGAACTCTGAGGTTCAAGTAAGCAAAATACATCAAATAGTATTAAATGTTGCAATAATAAAATGAGTCTGGTCTGTATGACTATTTACCTTGATTAAGTATACTTAATACTTTTCTAATATATTTTAGTCATTACCTTAACTTAATCATATTTTGTCATTGATCGTTATAGTGTTGCTCTGACTGATATGATATTGTAAGGTCCATATATACTTAGACCGCATACATATCAGCTCAGATAGTCAATATGTTCTCGAGCATGTGTAGCACAAATTTGATCATGTTATAGTTTTGAATTGAATGACAAGCTCTCATCCAATGTAAACACAACATTTTTCTATTCCATACTCATATGTCCTATTTTGAATATATCAATACGGGACCTTCGACAAAATCCACAAAACATATTTATATTCTTTGTTTCACCCTTTTTCCACAAATCATATGTATTATTACTATTAAAATATACATTTCCAATCAAACTTTTAAGATTATGCTAAGCATTAGCATCAAGTCAATCATCCAAATTCTTGTGTGATAGTAATTGATGAATATAAATGTGAATTTTTATGTTTGGAGAATGGACATGTCAATTGTTCCAGTAGAATCAATTTCTCCTAGATTCATGTCTCACAGGTGGCCGGTTCAGGTTAAAAGAGATGCTTAAGATTCAATAAAAAAAATAGCATGATGGACCCTTTTCAACAAAATTAACTACTTTTTTTGGCTATTATATATTCTGCGAATTCTCATGAAGAGTAAGAGGGAACAAATTAATGTAACCATTTCATTCCCGTAGTATGCAAATTATCTTGTTCTGGGTATTTTTTTTAGTTCAAAAGGAATTATAAGTTATAACCAAAAATGTGTTAATTAATTTAAATAAGTATATATCTCAAATTTAGAAAGAAAAGTTATACATTTTAAAAATCAGAAAGAATTAACAAAAAATGTAATAAACTATATTTAAGGCAACCTAATTAACATAAAGAATATAAGTAATTCCAACTATCATCTGAGAGGAAAATCATGGCCCGTTAACGGCACACTCCCTTACGTCAAGGTATTATATTCATCTTGTGTGTGAGACTATAAATTAGTGGATGGTCCGTTAGCGGTCTAATATCGGGTGGAACAGAATGTCCAAGAAAGCGAATAGGTTCTAACTTGACTTTGATATCATGTTAGAAGTGAGCTTTAAACGTAACCCAATCTTACAAAACCAGCTTATAAGGTGAGGTTTGCATTTCATTTATATATTGTGAATTGACTTTATCTGTGGGACTTCCAACAAAAAGTGAAACACTTTTAAATAAATTATTAATTTGATAACTTTTAAAATATAAAACAGAGTGATATATATTAATTTAGTTCTTTATATTTAATATTTGATTGTAATTACTCAAGAAGAATCTAGATTCTTTGTTGAATATTTGGAATTATTCATCTTATATATTTTCAAAATACATTATTTTTGATATATTAATTTTTTTAAAATATCGAAATGAATATATTTAAAATTTCCACCATATCTATAACCTGAATCCAAATAATCTAAATTTGTTATTCACTACTTGGATGATTCATTATCCACATATATTGAAAAAAAATAAAATAAAAATAAAGGAGAAATAAACGATTGTAGAAGAGACGTGTAAGAATAATTTGAAGTGCATGCAGAATTATTGTATAAAATTATAAAATTTGATTTCCATAATGAGAGATGCTATTTCTGCGACTATTGTATTAGTTGTCAGAAGAAGAAGAAGAAAAACACTTTATCACAAATTATTGGTTTGATGTATATATTCTTTTCCCCACTTCTTCAGAAACACACAGAAGAAGACGCAAAGAAAAAGAAAAGGAATAAGCACAATTGAACAGCAAGAAAAATTCATTAACCACTACTAATAATTTATCATATTTTCAGCTTTCTATTTTTCCTCCTAATATTTTTTCATTACATTCTTCTCTTTGTTTCCCCATAACACATGGAATGACTTTTTTTCACTCTCCATAATATTTTTTTTTATCAAAATTGATTTTATTCTATATTTTTAAATTCATAAATATAATCTTCTAATTTAAAAAATAATTTCATTTAATTCTTTTAATTTTACGACGGTAAAAGGCCTAATTTTAGAAACTAAATTTATTAATTTAAAAATGAAAGTGAAAATTATTATAATTTGTTTTCGTAAAAATGTATTAATTATTTTCTTCCTCATAAACTAACTAACATATGTATGATATTTTATTAGTACTTTCATACATCACATCAATTTTAAGGTAATATTTTGTTTTGTTTTGCCTGAATATATTTTGTATTTTTTCTATTGTTAATGTCTATGACAAGTGTGTTTATTAATCATTCTTATGGCTATATTTAATTTATTTTGTTTTCAAACAATTATTTACTGACAAAACAATTATTTATATTTTTTAAGCTGTTAATAATTCTTTTTAAAATAAATTGTCATTTCTGGAAAATTAATTTTGTTCTAAAAATACTCAAATTGGTATTTAAAAAATTGAAAAAGAATACGAAGATATGTTTGAATTTTAATTTATTTGTTTATATTTATTTTTGAAAGTACTTTTAAAAATCAATTTATAACCAATGCTTTCTAAACCTCAAATAGTGTATAAGCAGAGTTCGAGATAATTTAAAAGAAAAAAAAATTAATTACTCATTTAGTATCTATATAGTTATGTAAACTTTACTTCTTATATTTAAAAACTATTCACTTTATAGTCTCTTAATACAATTTTAATCTTTTTTAACCTATTCATATATTATTTGTGAACTCTTTTAATATCTCTAGCATCAAAAGTAGTAATAAAGACTGAAAGATTATAAATAATATATTAAAAAAACAATTTCTAAATGTAGAAACTAGAAAGGTAAAGCTTGTTAAAAGTAAAAGAGTTTTTTACTTTATTTATTTTAAAATAGATATTTATCTCTACTATATTTTTAATAAGATAACATTCACATTCCTTCTAACTTTGAAGAAATATTTTCTTATATTTTTAATTAAATATATTCATCTTACTTATATTTTTTTTTATAAAATGGTACTATTTTTCATTTTATTTATTATATTGACTAAAATTTAAATAAAAATTATGAAGATTAAAAGTTAAAGTTTTAAAATATAAAAATTAAAGAATTTTATAAAATAAAAACATTTTTATAAACAAAATTAGAAATTTGTTTTATTAAAAACACAAGTCGAGTTGTAAAAAAGAAATCAAACTTTGGGAGTCAATTCACCGTGACTTCAGACTAGATCTAACTCAAAATAAAAAATATTTTATAATAAACAAAAAAATTGGATCCAATCCATTTACCTTTTAACAAATTTGATTGTGCATTAAATAACTACTATTGGCTTAAGAGTTTGTATTTATTTAAGTTCGCATTCCATCTGGAAAAAGAAAATTATCGGATCAACATACATATATATTGTATAGATAGATCGAGAAATAAAATATATGAATAAAATAAAATAATAAGTTTATCTTGTAACATATCTTTTATATATATATATATATATATATATATATATATATATATATATATATATATATATATATATATATATATTTTATTTCTCTCATATTTTTACAATCTTTAAAAATTTTCAATACTCATAATACTCTATATTGTAATTATATGACCCTTTATATTTCATATTGTAATATAACTCTTAAAATTTCACAAGTCTACATCTCAATTAAATCTGCATCAAACTCTCAAGATAAAAATGCGAACTTAAGTGAATGTTTACTGTAATTGTAAAGCATAACTTTGTGTATATCAAATAATGTTAGAGGAAAACTTTGTAGTTTAGCCAAATAGATTCAATTTGTATATCAAATCAAGCACCGTGTTGAGACAAACGCAAGTATTGTTTAATATGTGCTTTGTCCGAGAGCACAATTGTTGTATGTATGTTCTTTTTGTTTGGTAAACTTGTGCTTGAACAAAAATAAGTGAGTATATTTTGTCTAGTAAGATTTTGCTAGGACAATGAGTATACTTCGTCGGATAGACACAAGCCTTAAAGATTTCAAAGAGTCTACATATCAAAGTAATATATGCTTTAATCTATAGTCTATCATTTCTAATTACCTAGACTATGTTTTCCTCAAACATGTAGTTTGTATGAATTCAAAATATAAGAATAAGCCATAGTTCCTCTATCTAATTGTAGCCTATTATTTTTCAAAAATTTTAAAGTACAAAGATATAGACTATGATTCTTTTATAGATGTAGCTTAATATCATTAAAGAAAATTTATACAGAAACTACAGAGAAGTATGCTATAATTCTTGTATAAATCATAGCTAGCCTAAATTGTGTGAATCTAAGTAGTTTCAACGTAATTTATTTTAGAGTTAAATATGTTTTTAGTTTCTGAATTTTGACGCGAAATTAGAATTCGTCCATGTTCGAAACTTTGATATATTTTGGTCCTCAAACCTTTAAAATGAATGGACATAATCCTTTTAATCCAATTGTGTTAAATTTTTTGACATGTCAAATGCGTTTCACGCTATAATTTGAATTATTTACACTGTTGAAATGTTTTCGCTTCAATGTCAGCAGAGAAATGCGTTTGACACTAAAAAAGACTTTAAGGTAATGAGGTTAAAAGAATTATTTTCATTCATTTTTAAAATTTGGGGACCAAAATATATTCAAGTGTTAGATAATGACAAATTCCAATTTCACTTTAAAGTTTAGGGACTAAAAATATATTTAACCTTTTATTGTATGGTTTATTACTCTTTTGGTTTCCACTTTGGTTTGAACGTTTCAATGTGGAACCCTCTTTTAAAAAAATTCAATTACATCATAAATTTTGAAACAAGTATAAATTAGGTCTTAACTTTTTTGAAAAAATGTCTTAATTAGGTTATTAAAAAAACTTCACTAACCACGTTAGCAACATGCCACATGTCAATTTGTGTGTTTTTTTTAATCTTTTAATTTTTTGTAAAAATTGTTTGTTACCACATGTCCTTGGTATGTCACGTGACACTGTCATTACCATGTGACAAGACAGTCAGTGTCAAATATCATTATTTTTATTTTTATTTAGTTGCTATATATGTCTTTTAATTTTTTTTTAAATAGTATAATATTATCTCAATCCAATTTGAGACCACATTCATTATTTGTATACATGTTTCTTTATTAAAAATATTGTTTTAATATATTATATTATTGTATATTATTATATTATTTGTACATATATTATACCGGTATTTTAATAATATTTTATCTTCTACTTTTCTTTTTCGATAAAAGTCCTTTTTGTAAATGAAAACAATTTCCATCAACTAAATTGGTTGGAAATTATTACTTACTCCATTTGTTAATTCATGTTTTAGCTTTTCTCTCTCTTTTTGTTTTTTTTAGAAAAGTAGATGCATATAATATATAATAGACCCACAAAGGGAATAATTAGTGAAGGGCACTCCAGTAAGAAAGGAGGCTTGAGTTTTTACATTTTATTAATTGATTATAACATATATTAATTTGTTGGATAAAATTTAAGTAATTATCTTAACGATTTAATGAAACTTTTTACTACTAACAAAAGAAAACAAAACTAATTTGAATTTGATCCCATCAAATGTTAATCTTCATCTTATATTTATATTATTTTTAAAACCTAAACAAATAAAGACTAAGAAAAATAAACAGATTAAACTTTTTCAATAAGTACTTTCTGAGTCTTTTAGTTGATAACGTTTTCTATATATTTAATATTTTTACTAGAGAAGTTTTAAAAGATAAAAATTATCTAAAAACTAACTCAATAAACATAATATATAAATTTAACTTACTTTTACGACAATTTCAAAGTTATTATCATTAAAAATTTTGTAAACAAATAAAATTTCTAACAAAGGTTACAAAAGTTGCCGGTAAAAATAAAAAAAGTTTGAAAATCAGTTATCAAACAAAATAACTTATAACGATTCGTTTATTAACAATGAGTGTAAAACTATTTTTAAAACCCTTTTTCAAACGTTATTAAAAGCTCAATTTACAATAGTGAAAATTATAAAAAGTTACGTTCTAAAACATAATTTATCAAAAACATTTTTGTTTAAAAAATAAAAATATTTTAAATAGATAAATTTAATAATATTTTAATTTTCTAGGTCAAATAATTCGTTTGTCAATTAACTTCGTTCACTTAAGTCAAATATTTCCTAAACAGTAAAGTGATAAGTTAAAAAAATAGGAAAGCAAAAATAAGTAAGTAATCAAATTTAAAAACTTCATTTCTTAAAATAAACAAAAAAAAAAACTTTCAATTAAACTCAAATAAATAAATAAATTAAATTTAACTCGTTTTTTGTTTCACAAGTCAAGCATAAATTTTCCGTAATGAATTCGACTTAACTCGTTTCCTTCCCAATAAACAAAATATAAGAAACATTTTTAGATATGGTTGCGGAGGTTGGAATAAGTTTTGCGGGAGCTTCTCCTGCACCTCCAATAGTTCTTCTGTACCTCCAAAAATGACTGTTATACCTTTATTTACTATGGATGAAAGAGTGGGTGAAAGTGGATGGGACGCAGTAAAATTTATTGCGTCGCCAACGTCCTGCACCCCCAAAACCTTATTTCTTCTACTCTTCGTTTGTTCTCCATCCCAGTATCGGTTTGAGAGTTTTAATTTTTTACGAAATGGATAATCCGTGTCACATGGTTATGAAACGGATTCTGTAATCCGTTTCGTAAAAAAAATTGCAAATTTTTTTACGAAACGGATTACAGAATCCGTTTCATAACACTGTGAAACGGATTCTGTAATCCATTTCGTAAAAAAATTTGCAATTTTTTTTGAAACGGAATACAGATTCCGTTTCATAACACTGTGAAACAGATTCTGTAATCCGTTTCAGAAAAAAAAAATTTCTGAAACGGATTACAGAATCCGTTTCACAGTGTTATGAAACGGAATCTGTATTCCGTTTCCCATACATTTTGCTTTTCTCATTCATTACAAAATTACACCTCACCCTATTACT
>Ga0209589_1004921_pt1 | contig 22892 bp, 6 predicted proteins | sample CowpeawhiteBW_FD_187525 | JGI IMG/M metagenome (GOLD analysis project Ga0209589, IMG submission 187525) | Root nodule microbial communities of legume samples collected from California USA - Cow pea white BW (SPAdes) (version 2) | ecosystem: Host-associated > Plants > Roots > Nodule | place: USA...
AAAAATAAAATAAAAACTAACTTGATAAATACTTTGTTAATGTAAGAAGTTAATGTTCTATTTTTAGTTATAAGGTAAACCATCAAGAAAGTGTAAGAGAAAAAAAAAAGATAAAGAGATAAATTGAGAAAGGGATATTAAAGAACAAAGATATTAAAAATTGCATTCTCCCACATTATCTCTTAGAGAGAAATTGAATAACACATTCTCACATCTCTCCCAAATTAAGTTTTTTCCAAATTAGTATAAATCTTGATTACGATTTTAAGAATTCTTTTATGAAATTGATATAAACCATAATTATATTTTCTCCAAAGAAATACAATCCTAAATGTAGAAATGTAGAAATTTTGTGTTTATTTTATGGTTATTTTATGTTATGATAGTGAATGATATTTATTTTTTTAAGAAAAAATCATGTGTAATTGTTTGAATGGAGAGAATGAAGAGTTATTTTAATTAAAAATATTAATTTATATATACAAATTTGAATTTGGTACCCCTGAATTTTTTGTCCAAGTTCCGCCACTGGACGGTGGGCGGGGCATTCTCGTGCAACCTCAAATCCAATTGAAAAAGTCGGGTATTCTCTATACTCATATCCCGTTAATGCGGAAATTCTCCATCAAATAACGAGTTATCGGCTAATACCCACAAAAGTATTTATTTGTCATCACTAATTTCAAATAATTTCAAATGTGTATAAAGATAACGGAGATTATGACATTTTATAAAATGTATTCTAATGTGATTATTACTAATAAATATGCATTAATTTTTCAAAATACTTATTTTATCCTTTTTAAAACAAATAATGTTATTTTTCTTGTATAATTTCATTTTAAAGAATGAATATTTTATATTAAGCTATTTTTCTTATTTATTTTTAAATATTTATTTAACCGGAAGAGATTTTAATCTTTTTGATCCAACATGTTTTTATTTATGATGAAAAAGTCCCGACTTGATTGTTCTTTTAGTTATATATATATATATATATATATATATATATATATATATATATATATATATATATATATATATATATATATATATATTTTGAAATCATGTTGATTCAATGAGACTATATCCTCTCAACTATTCAAGGAGTGAAATAGTCTAAAATCATATATTAATTATATGGTATGTACTAGTAAAGTAGTCAAACCAAAACGATTATGTGGAAAGATTAACCGCAAGGTTTAGTGAACTAAAACATTCTATTGAGATCATCACCATGGTAACACACGCTCCAGTAAATCAAAACATGTTCCATTAAGACCATCATTATGGTAACTGTTAGGTTCAGTTAATCAAAATATGTTTCATTAAAACCATCACACCGTAACCGTATGGTTTATTGAATCAAAACATATTTCATTAAGATCACCATCATGGTAACCGCGTGGGTTCAAACAAGGGCCATTAATTTCCTCATTTAATATATAAAGATAATATATCACATTTACAGAAAAATAGATGAAAAAATTTGAATAAAAAAATTATTATTTATTTATTGCAAATTAAATCCTCATATAAAGTGATTTTTTAAAATTTATATAATTGTTATCTTACTTAGATAAAATCCTAGATGTTACCTACAAGACATATGTGTACTATCTCTAAGACTAAAAATAATTAAGTTTAGAAGACATAATCTAAAGTAAGCAAAGAATAAAAATGCCCATTAGAAAGATTATAAATAAGTTTAAAAATCATTCGTTTTTCATAACTTTATAACATTGTAGATTTGTCATTTATTACTTACATGATCAAATTACACATTTAATGAGAGAACACAAAGAAGAAGAAAAATGAACTTATACTAGAGAGAAGAGTTTAGAGTATATTTTTTAGCATATTCAGTAAGAAAACCATTTTCAAAATGTTACAAATTCTATTATATATTATGCAAAAAAAATTTAACGATTTTAAATTTCAATTATATATATAACTTTTTTACTCAATCACGATTAAAAAAAAAATACATCTCTGTATTAAATGTAATTATTTTAAACAGGCTTAGTTTTGAAGGAGAAAATGATAACTTTCCTTTTGTTCCTGTTCATATACAGTTATACATAGTACACATACATAGCCACGTAGCCATTTATCACTCACAAGTCACAAACAAACGCCTTCAACCATTTTTCTTCTTTCTTTATCACAATTTCTGATGACTCTCTCGTGTTATCATTTTGTTGTTAGATTTCTTGAAGTGTGGTGTTTCTTTTGTCATTTGGGAGCACCAAAGCAAAGAGATTTTATTCAATTTGCCTTCGTCGTCTTAAAATTCATGAATTGGTGTTTTCATTCTCTATACTCTATTTGTCTTTTAAGTAAAATGTTGAATACTTCAATTTTCATTTCATCGACTCTTGGTATTAGAGTCAATCATTATTCAAGACATAATTTATTTTGAAGTTTGAAGTTTTATCGTTGTTTTATCTTTAAAAGACATTTTAAAGTCTTAGAATATAAGAAGAAAATTTAAAATTGTCCTTTAATATTAACTCGTACATAATGTGAGATTATTGAAAGTATAAGTGAAAACAAAAATAACCATGATCAAAGATGATGATCAATAATTTTAAATTAAAATAATGTACTCAAAATAAATTTTAATTTTTCATGCAAAATTATTAAAGTTCATTTTTTACTCATTGTAAGATAATATAGTGGGTTAAATATGTTTTTGTTCCTTCAACTTTTAGTGAAAATTGAAATTAGTCACTTCTGAAAATCTTGAATTAATTTAGTCATTTAACTCTATAATGCGTGGATTTAGTCTTTTTGACCAATTTTATTTTATTATGTTTATTTTATGTTTCAACCGCGCTTTTCAACTAACATTTAAGTGAACATGTGTCTAATTGTGTAAACAAATTAAAATACAATAATGAATTATGTGTGTTTGAAACGTCAAATAAACATAATAAAATAAATCTGATTTGAAGGACTAAATTTATGCATTTTTAAAAATCAGAGATTAAATTAGTTAAAGATTTTCAAGAAGGACTAATTCTAATTTAAAAAAACATATTTAATTTAATTATAATTGTGTAAAAGGTTCTTATAAATTGTCCAAATAATACATTAGATGATTTGGAATGAATAAGATTATATTTGACTTTTGACATTGGAAAGCATTTTAAATGAGACGTAAAGTTGCAACGGTGTTGAGAGAAATTGTGCAAATGTTGATATGAAGAAGACATTGCAAAGAATGGTATTAGGTGGTGTTTTTTGTTGTGATTGGTGGTTGTCAAAGGGAGAAAGATGCATAGAAGGAAAAGTCCAAAAAAGTGACTCAATTCAAATCGTGGTGGCACTGGTTAGGTGTTTGCTGTTGCACAGTGACAACAACACACTTAATTATTTCCTTGCTTTTACATTTATACCCTTAATTAAGGAACCTTTTTACAACATCAATACTCATTTTTAATTAGATCTTGTTTACAAGTTTATCCCACGCATTATTATAAATTTTAATATCTCAACATCCAAAGTCACAAAATCTATAATAAAATTATATTTTGAAACATATACAAGCTAAAAGTATAAAAAAATATATGATAAAACATTAAATCACGATTCTATATAAATAAAAGCTTAGTTAAATAACTTATTAACATAATAAGACAGAAAATATAAATAACTTTAAACTGCATATATGTTTATAAAAATTTATTAATTTTTCTTCATTTTTTAAATTAATTGAAATATCTTAAATTGATTTTTTTTTCAATTTCGAGTTGAGTTAGTTCGATCTTCAATTTAAGACAACTCATCACGACTTTTGGTCTAGGTTGGCTCGCGAAGATTGCACCTGGATCAATTAGGCTTAACTTCAACCTGAGCTGACTTGACTCGACCTTTAACTCAGACTCATTTGATTCAACCTTCAGACCAACTTAATTCGACCATTGGTCTAGCCCAACTCGGCTTGATCTTCGACTCAAACCAACTCGGTTCGACCTTCGATCTGGGTTGACTTAGTTCGACTTAGTTTGACTTCGGTCACACTGACTTGCTTCAACTAGCCTAGGTCGATTTGGCTCGACTTTTGGCCCGGACTGACTCGACTTGACTTCGGTTTAGGTCAACTCAACTCGACCTTCATGAGTTGAGTGAGAGTGGAGTGAAAATGAGTAAAATTTGAATTTTCTATAATTTTTAAAATTATTTTATTTTATTCAATTGAAATACCTTACAAAATTTCTTAATTTTGAATTTCTCTCCAATTAATTTATCCACACATGTCATTTTAGTGTAAAAAATTTTAATTATTTAAATAAATGAATTACTTTTCTAAATTACCTATTCCAAATCCAACATATATATTATTCAACTTTTTATTTATATGAGACTTAAAGTCACTTGAACTTAAAAATAAATCAATCTAATGTAAAAACCTTTGAGAATTATATATCATTATGGTTTATTTGAATGAGAGAAAAAGTAAAAATGAAAAATGATTTCAAAATAAGGATAGTCACCATCCTATGAACTGATTCGATTTTGTAAAGACGAATTGAACTTAAATCCTTTAATAATACGTATTAGTTTTGTAATTTTTTCCTCATTTCATAATTTTGTAACTTTGTATTCACAAAATAGAAAGTTATTATGAATGTTTGATTTGATCTAAATGAGGAAAAAAAGAGAGAAGGAGTTTTGATGATTGAGGGTTGTAATGGGATGGGAATTATTGATGGTTGTTGGGGGCGTGTGAGGCATCACTTAACCTATCAAATAATTGAGGCTTTGCAGGGAAAACAGTTTCCCTACATAAATTTGGTCCCTCACTTTCTGCCTACAAAAATTCATCACACCTTTGCCATTTCTATTATTACTCTTTTCTTCTTCTTCCCAATTTCTCACACTTCCATCAAAACATGCCTCTCTGTGTGTTCCAATTCATGTGATCGCAAATTAATTCTATTAAAATAAAAACTACATGCTCTCTGCATATCAAACCATATCACCAAATATTCAGTTTTGGTTGGAAAGATGTATCATGAAAGCGACACATTATTAATGAATTTAGCCTTTTTATAGATATTATACAAACCACAACATACCTATCATATTATATATCACAAGTGGTAATGGAGACTATACAAATATTTTATATATACATATTACTTATCTTTCAATATAGTTAATAGTGGTATATTATTTAAGAATTGAAGTGAAAAAATAATTTAAATATATTTTATACTTTAATTCTTCAAAACCTCTTTTAAAAACAATATTCTTTAAAATAGACAATAAATTGAATAAAATAATTAACTTTAATGATATTATCAAATGATAACATTAAAATCTAACTCTGAAACTTCATTGAAGACAGATAGACTGGTTCTTAGTTCTGACACTAATTAAAATATTAATTATTGTCAAAGCTCTTCTACAATAGGTAATCAGACTGTTATTTTCTTGAAAAATTCAAATGTGTGATTTAATAGAATTTTTTATTGAAATTGACTAAAAAAATTAATTACTTCATAAATATGAGTTGTCTGTGTAAGAGATTGTCTGACCTCTTTAATGATATGTTCTTATCATATTATCAAAGCTGATGATGAAATTTCATTAAAGGTGGATAGTCTGGACCCTAGTTCTGACACTAAATCAAATATTAATTATTGTCAAAATTTTCTTAAAACAGGTAACTTCTTTTTACAACAGAGTAATTTCGCTGTTCTTTTGTTGAAAAATCTCAATATGAGATTTAATAGAATTTTTCATTGAAATAGACTAAAAAAATCAATCACTTCTGAAATATGAGTTGTCTGTCTAAGAGATCATTTGACCTCTTTAATGATATTATCTTATCATACTGTCAAAGTCAATGATGAAATTTTATTAAAGGTGGTTAGTTTTGAATTTTTTTTTCTACATAAGCACACCTTTCCACAAAAATTACCCAAATAGCACATTGAGCTAATATTTACCAATCTAGCAAGATTTTTAAAACATGTCAGAATTTGGTTCTCGGGGAGCCAAATTCTAGCCTTCGTATACCATTAATCCTATCTGAAAACTAGCTAGAATTAGGTTTTTTTGGAAACTGAATCTGAACTGGATTTATTTTTAGTTTCTTTATTTTTTAAAAAATGGAAGGAAAAAATTTAAAAGTTGGTATTTTTTATTGTTACCTTTTTTTATAAGAGAAGTTAAAAGAAAATGTATGAACTATATAACTAAAAATGTATAATTACATTGTGAAATAGTTAATTTGATTATTTTTGTGTTGTTGAAACATTGTAAATTAGTATTTGATGTCAAATAAATTAATTTAATTCTTATTTTGATTAAGATTATATGATTAGTTGTGTGATTTGTATTTTTTACAGTATATTTTTTAATTAGAGAATATGTAGTAATGAAATTGAAAAAAGTAGTATTTGATAATGTATATATGTAATTTTTTTAAACAATTAAATATTAAAAAATGTATAATTATATTTAAAAATAAATTAAGTTTCTGATTATTTGATATGCAATGTATAAATTATTAAAAAAATGTATAGATTATTAAAAATTGTATTTTGAAATAAAGTAATAAATAATTGATTGAGAAATTTTATTAGCTTAAATAAGCATTGTATAATTTTTATTTTGTTGTATAAATTGTAGAATTTTATTATTATAAATAATAAAATTCAAATTAATAATTTGAAGTCAATTAATTAATTTAGATTTCAAATGCGACACATGGGTAGAAAATTGATGTATGATTGAAGATGAGAAAGTATGATTCAATACAATGAAAGGAAGTACAACATACAAGAAGAGTTGATTAAACTTAGTGGTGGGACGTGACGTGGATCTCTATCTTATAATTTTAATGAAAATAAATACTAAATTAATTTATTTCACATCAAATGCTAAATTATAATGCTTCAACGACACAAAATAATCAAATTCATTCTTTCACAATGTAATTATACTCTTTTAGTTATATCGCATTAATTTTTTTTTTAAACTCCTCTCATAAAAATGAAAACTAAAAAAAAAAATAACAACTTTTAAATTCTTTTCTTCCATTTTTTAAAAAAACAAAAACTAAAAAAAAAACTTCCAGCTTAGAATTTGGTTCAACCAAATTCTAGTTGATTTTCAGGCCAACTTAAATGTATTTGAAGGTTAAAATTTGGTTTTCAGATAACTTAATTCTGACGTGTTTTTAAAATCATGCTAATTTCGTATATAATATGAATTGTGTGTTATACGGGTATTATTTGTTGGAATGTGTGCCATTGTTGACAAAAATTAGTTAGTCTGGTCCCTAGTTCTGACACTAATTAAAATATTAATTACTGTCAAAGTTCTTTTTCAATCAGGTAACCTCGCTTTACATAAGGGTGACCTGACTGTTCTTTTGTTGAAGAATCCCAATGTGAGATTTAATATAATTTTTTATTGTAAAAGACTGTAAAAACCAATCACTTTGGACATATGAGTTGTCTGTGTAAGAGATTGTCTAACATTTTAATGATATTATCTTATCATAATATCAAAGCATATGATAAAACCTTATTAAAAGGGATAGTCTGGTCCCTAGGTTTGACACTAATTAATACATTAATTATTGTCAAAGTTCTTTTACAACATGTAACCTGACTTTACAACAGGGTAACCTTACTGTTCTTTTATTGAAAAATCCCAATGTGAGATTTAATATACTTTTGTATTGAAATAGACTGAAAAAATCAATCACTTCTGAAATATGAGTTGTCTGTATAAGAGATAATCTGACATCTTTAATGATATTATCTAATTACTGTCAAAGTTCATTTACAACACAAGTAAGCTCATTTTACAACTAGATAACCTCATTGTTCTTTTGTCGAAAAATCTCATGTGAGATTTAATATATTTTTTTAATGAAATAGATCATCTGAACTATAAATTTTAAACCATAAACCTAATTTCTAACACAAAACTGAAAACTTATATCATGTTTACTTCTAAAGATTAAATGTAGAAGATGATGGATGAACATTGTTTGTTTTAAGGGATTATAACTTATTTGTGTAGATGAAGAAATAAGAAGAAAATACAGTTCAACAATACACATTTACCTACATTCCCTTCAATTTTTTTAAAGTACAACTTAATAAATATGCTTTTACTTATTAATAATATTAATATTAATATTAATATTAAAACTAATAATATTAATAACAATAATACTAAAATTAACAATAAGAATAATAATAATAATAATACTAAAAAACTAATAATAATAATTATATTTTATTTTATATTAGTTTTAACGATGAGGTAAAATAGTATTTTAACAATTTTATCTATGATGACATGCATTAAACACAAAATTCCACAAATTTTATCTTCAAATCTTCACTTTGACCTTTCTATCTTTTAAAACAAACAATTTTATTTCTTTACATTCCTTCAAATTAATCTACTCACTTTCCCTTAAATCCATCTTTAAAAACAAAATCATAATATTTATAATTTTTGTATATATTATTTAACTTTCTTATTTGTACTTTGATATTTCAATTCATAATTAAATTTCTAACAATTTTTCATACAAAACTAAGTATTATATTGAATAAAAATAAAAAGGTAAATATTAGATGAGAAAAAATATATATTTTATGTTTTTAAATTAAGGATAGATCATTTATATAAATTAAACTTATATCTTATTAATAAATTAATCTCAAAAGTCCTACCAGCAGGGCGACTTAATTAAATAATTGAAATATTAGTAAATGATTATAATATTTGAAGGATAAAAAAAGAGAAACAGGGAGGGAAGGAGGAGGTGTTAACGTAAGGCGAAGGGTAGGGACGTAGGCTACCCTGTCTCTCTCTGAGACACACAACCCCACGGTGTTGCGTCACAGATGAAATCACCATGCATGTCCACGTGTCATCTTCTCATTCGCCTAAGACCTTGCTTTTAGATTTTCACATCATTTCAATCACATCCAATACACAATTTCACCGTTCCAGTTAAATCTCACACCACCATACCGTCAAATCACACTTCAATTTTTGTTCCCTATAATTTTACAATTAAGTAATAATAATTTTGAATCTGAACCTGTGGATGTGGTAGTTGGGTGGGAAGAAGAAGTAGGTACGTTTTTGACACTGTTTTAAAAACATATTAATTTTAATATAATATTGATATAATAAAAATGTCTTTAATATATTTTTAAAAATATTAAAAAAAATGAAAATTGGAAGAATAAATGTTGGCATTCCCGTAAAAGTGTGGGGCAAAATCCTTGTGCCCCTCAAAAGGTTACCAGTTTTGGTATTTGCGATTGTAGTGGAAGCCCAAATGGGTATGTTTGGGTTCCCACGAACCACACCATGCATGTTCTGTGGTATTCGAGCCATGGGTTGTGACATGTGACCATCAACTACCATCAACTACGCATTCTGTCATCATCAAACAGGGTGAAGAGGTTGTTTTCCATGCAGTTTTCTTAATAGTAACATGATGTTATGTTACCATTCGATTACTACATATGCTTCTGTTGTGTTCTTGGTCTGGGTTCAAGTGTACAAAAATCTTTATTTCTAAAAGAGTTATTATTTTGGAGCAAGGTTTGAGGCAGAGGAACCTCGAATTCTTGCCTACTCTAAGGTTATGGCTGTGGGCTAAGGAAGATTTCATTGGGCCTTCACTTTCGCACTGTTATAAATAAATCCTGCTGTGAAAACCCGCTCGCAGCTTCGTAGAAACAACTTCTGACAAATAAATTCACTGGGAATCAAGATCCTTCCATAATAATTCAGTGGCTCAACGTTAGGTCAAGTACTAATGAATATTTTATATTATTTTCATAAACTTTATGTTAAAATATTTAGGGTGAATCAATTAGAAAAGTATAAAATATACCTTTTTTGATTGGTATTGGGAGGGTGTAGAAAAATGAAGGGAGGTGCATGAAAAACTTTCATTTCTGAAAGAAACAGGAATTAGAGTCCAAATGGTGTAACTGATAAGTCCAAACCTCCTACAAGGCTTGCATCTAGGCCCTTTTCAAATATAGAAAAAAAAAAGTAATTGAAGAAAAATATCTACACTAATATAAGGAGATTCTCTTTCTTTTTTTTACATATTTATTTATTTATTTTTTTTTTCTTTCGAATTTATATCAAAGAGATTTTGTCTACATTTTTTTAAACTTTATTCTTTCACAAATTGTTTTTTAATCAAAATAATTATTTGACCAATTTTATTCTTTAAGTGTTTTACTTTTAAATTTAGTACTTTTTTATTGAATATTTTTTAAAATTTAACCATTTTTATCTATGGTAATTAAGTTTCTCACAAAATAAATAATAAAAATTATTTATATTTATGTTTATAATTATAATAATAATTTTATTATTTTTTATATTATAAAAAAAAATAAAGACACATATATGTAACATATATATATTTTCACTATTAGAAATGAATAACAAATGTTTTTCACAAAAAAGAAAGAGTGAAGTTAGAAATAATATATTGTAACCAAATATTTAAAAAAGTTTTCTACTTAATTTCCTTTCCAAACACTTCAACTTACTTGCATCTCATTCCACCAAATTTCTTACCTACCAACCACAAAGAAGCCAAATGTAAATATTCCAAAAAAAAACACACAAAGAAGATGAAAATATTTGGGCCATTATTTTTTAGTTATATAATTCTTGCATTAATTTTTTTAAACTCCTCACATAAAAATAAAAACTAAAAAAAGCAAAAGATAACAACTTTTAATTTTTTTCCTCCCATTTTTTAAAAAACGAAAACTAAAAAAGAAAATTTCCAGCTTAGAATTTGGTTCACGTGAACCCAATTCTAGTTGATTTTCAGCCAACTTAAATGTATTTGAAGGTTAAAATTTGGTTTTCAGATAACTGAATTCTGGCGTGTTTTTAAAATGATGCTAATTTCATATATAATATGAATAGTGTGCTATATGAGTAGTCTTTGTTGGAATGTGTGCCATTGCTGACAAAAATTAGTTAGTCTGGTCCCTAGTTCTGACACTAATTAAAATATTAATTACTGTCAAAGTTCTTTTCAAACAGGTAACCTCGCTTTACAACAGGGTGACAAGACTATTTTTTTGCTGAAGAATCCCAATGTGAGATTTAATATAATTTTTTATTGTAAAAGACTGTAAAAATCAATCACTTTGGACATACGAGTTGTACGTGTAAGAGATTGTCTAACCTTTTAATGATATTATCTTATCATAATATCAAAGCATATGATAAAACTTTATTAAAGGGGGATAGTCTGGTCCCTAAGTTTGACACTAATTAATACATTAATTATTGTCAAAGTTCTTTTATAACATGTAACCTGGCCTTACAACAAAGTAACCTTACTGTTCTTTTATTGAAAAATTCCAATGTGAGATTTAATATAATTTTGTATTGAAATAGACTGAAAAAATCAATCACTTCTAAAATATGAGTTGTCTGTGTACAGTGGCGGAGCACTGTGGATGCTGGGAGGGGCCATGGCCCCCCCAAAGTTTTAAATTTTTTTTTATATTATATATATATTTTAATTTTTTTATATTATAGATATTAAAAAATATATTATAATTAAATCAAATATTTTATTTCTTTTATAAACATAATAATTAATGTTAATAAATAATAAAATATAAAATTAAACATAATAAAAAATAAAGAATAAAAAGATTTATAAGATATTTTTTTATTTATTATGGTTTGAGTTTTTCACACATTGTTTTCATATTTCATTTTTACCTGTTTTTTCTTGTTTTTGAAGAGAAAAAGATCTATTATTTTTGCTCTTATTTATCCTCTGTCCTCTTCCTTCCATTCTCATGGAAATAAAGAAAAAGGTAATTCTTTGGTCTCAATTGATAGTGAAATATTAGTTTAATAATTTATTTAATTAGTTTGTTTTATATTAATTTTTTATTTTATGAACACAGAAGAAAAAATATTATACTGTGTATTTTTTTTATAACTGAATTTTAGTTGTGGTTCCATTATATGTCTTGAGTTTCTCACAAATTGTTCTCACCTATCTTCTTTTGTTTCTGATGAGAAAAAGATCTATTACTTTTGCTCTTATTTCTTTTATGTTCTCTTCCATACTTGAGGGAAAAAAAAGAATTTTAATCTATTATTTTTGCTCTCATCTTTCAGTGATTTTCTTCCATTCTTGAAAAAATAAAGAAGAAGGTAATTCTCTCTTGTCTCACTTGATAGTAAAATGTTAGTTTAATCAACCTCTTGTATATTAATTTTTTATTTTATGAAAATAGAAAAAAAATATTGTACTTTGTGTTTTTTATAACTGGATTTTAAGTGTGGTTTGATTATTATTGAATTTTCTTTTGAGAATTTTTTAGATATGTGTGATTTTGTTTTAGTTATTGTTATACTAAATTATGTATTTAGTTTTATTTTATTAGTGACAAGAATTAAATATATAAATTTTTTATGTATTATTTTGGCTCCCCCAACAATTCTCGTCAAGATCCGTCACTGTCTGTATAAGAGATTATCTGACTTCTTGAATGATATTATCTAATTACTGTCAAAGTTCCTTTATAACAGGTAGCTGATTTTACAACCAGATAATCTCACTGTTCTTTTGTTGAAAAATGTCATGTGAAATTTAATATAATTTTTTATGGAAATAGATCATCTGAACTATAAATTCTAAACCATAAACCTAAGAAACTTAAAACTTATACCATGTTTGCTTCTAAAGATTGAATGTAGAAGATGATGGATGAACATTGTTTGGCTTAAAGGATTAGAGCTTATTTGTGTTGATGAATTTCACGAAAAATGAAATATTATCATCAAATGAAGAGATAAGAAGAAAATACAGCTTAACAATACTCATTTATCTACGTACCCTTCTATTTTTTTAAATTACAACTTAATGAATATTCTTTTATTTAATAATAATAATAATAATATAATAGTAATATTAAAACTAATAATATCAATAATAATAATAATAATCCTAAAATTAATAATAATAAGAATAACAATAATAATAATACTAAAACTAATACTAATAATATTTTATTTTATATTAAATTTAATGATAATAAAAATATATTTTAACAATTTTATCTATTAAAATATTATTTTATATTTATGATGACATTAATTAAATCATTCACAAAATTTTATAAATCTTATTTTCAAATCTCTTCCCTTTCACTTTCACTTTTCTATAATCTAAAACAACTAACTTCACTTTTTCATATCCTCTCAAATAAATTTACTCACTCTCCCTTAAATCCATCTTTAAATAAATTCATAGTATTTATATTTCTTTTTAATATTATATAACTTCCTTATTTCTACTTAATTTGATATTTGGCCATTATTTTTGTGCAACACAGTTTCTTAACATATAAATGTCGTTTTGTTTATAAAAAAAAAATAGTGAATGATATTATTGTAAAATATCCAAAAAGTCCCCGAAGGTTCTGAGAGATAGAAGCGTGGCAGCTAATAATTGCATTTACACGTGGCTAGAATATGTGGGTCATACATTAACCGTTACGAAAAATCTAGAGAAGATTGTAGTTAGCAATAGACAACGCGCGAAACATCTCGAAGACAGAATTCTCAGTCTAAACACATCTATTCTCGGACACAAGTGTCCTATAAGAGCAACACTTTCTCTGGCACATTCCCATGAATTAACATTCTCACGGTAACACAACAACAACAGTAATCGCAACACACGCACTCAGAACACAAAGAATCATTTTCCGCTTCAGGGTTGGTGGCTCGAATTTGTACTGATATCTCTCACTTGGATCGTGCGGAACCGTTTGGCTGCAAATTTATTACCTCTTTTCTTGTTTTGTTTTCCCAGGAAATTTAGTGTAAGTCATTCCTTGTCTCTTCTATATACTTTCTGGATATCATGACTTTCAAAATGTTCATACTATGTTCATGTGGGTGTGGTAACTTTGTTGGTAGATTTTAGTTGATGATCAAATCAAAAGTTGTTGAGTTAAAGACTTTTTCTAGGAATGACATGTTGTAGTTGTGTGATTTTCTGGTTTTCTTTGTTGGCATTTATTCTCCTGATAACTTTTTCCTTAAGATACAAGTAACGAAACTTGGTATTAATCCTGTACTGGATTGTGAAATGCAGAGTTTGCGCTTTAGAGTTACCAAGGACAGACACTTACCCATAAGAATCTTTGTTCTGTCTGGTAGCTTTACGAAACATGATTCCAATCAGAAGTATGGACTCATACCCATACCAGAGAAACCAAATGCCATTCCCTCATCATTATCATCCTGGCATTGAGGCTCTTCCCCCTCAAATGAAGTTTGATCCATCCAAACCACACCTTTCTTATGACCCACGTTGGCCCTATGCTGGAAATTATGGGCACCCTATGCCCCCACATTTCTGCTGTGGCCACAACAACTTCCCTTGTAATTATGGCTACATGCCTTCATATCCTCACGCTCCTTCTCATATGTACTATTCTGGTGGTTGTCCTGCGTACACTGACCCTTACTTTGTTCCTTATTCTCCACAACCACATCAAACTATGGAGCTTCCTAGGTATGAATATGACAAATACATGCCCCGTGACCATCATTGTTGTGGTTGTCCTAATCATTCATGCAACCAAAAGGAGGGTAGAAGTGTGAAGATTGAAGAGCATGAACCTGATGTTGGAAGGAAAGTCAATGATTCTTTGGTTCCTATTCAGCTCAAGAACTATCCGTACCCCTTTGTTTGGATTCCACAGGAGCACACAAGTAACAAACAGATGAATAATCCTGATACAATGGAGGTTGGTGAACAAAACAAGCCTTCTCGTATTGAGAATGCTAATGCTGTTGCACAGCCAGCACAAGAGCCTAGAGTATGGAATGGATGGTTACCCTTTGATGTAAAGGGTGTCCCTAGCATGATTCATGATGGAAATGGAATAAGAAACCAGAAACAGGATTCTGGGAACAACAGAGGGGAATCTGAAAATGGAGAAATGGGTCAGAAACGTCAAAGCGAACCGAAGAGGTCAGAATTCCCGTTCCCTATCTTCTGGTTGCCTTATTACAATAAGCTGGAGGAGAGTGGAGAGACTAACAACCAGGAGAACAACAATTCTTCCCCAAAAATCGTTGAGGAGGTGCCTCATGCAGTCAAATCTGTCCCAGTGAAGTCTCATGTTGATGAAGGTGGTATGAACGGAACCAGATCAGATCAAGCTGCACGCACAGATACAAATGCTTCAGATGTTGCAGAGAAAGTGACTAATGCCAGAAGCATACCTGTGAAGCAGATAGGAAAAGATGTTTCTCTAGATCAAATGGAAGAGAATGTGACAAAAAAGGATTCCTCTGCTGATGACAAAAAGAGACAATCTGCATCTTTACCAAAAGCATCAAAGTTACCTCCTGTTTGTCTGAGAGTTGATCCACTACCAAGGAAGAAAAATGGCAATGGGAGTTCGAGATCGAGGTCCCTAAGTCCACCTTCCTCAAAAGGAAAGACCCAAGTTACATCTGGTGAAACATTGAAGACTCCTGTGTCTGGCACAAATGACAAGACTCAGCCAAATTTGAATCATCAGAATGCTCCAAAGGCCACTGAGAAAGTTGAACCAAAGGAGAAAACCATACAAGAGAAGTTTGAATGTAAAACTAATGAAAACAAGGGTGTTGACAAGACAGAAGAATGTCAGAGCGAGCTAAATGTAAATATTCCCAGTGAAGGTTCGAAAGGGACAAGAGATACATTCACAGATGGTGATGAATGCAAGATTGAAGATAAAGAGGCAGGGAAAGGAGCAGAAAATATGGAGGAAACTACTCAACTAAGGGAAGTGAAGGATTCAAGCACACCAACTGATGTTGGTAGTAAAGAGGGAAGGATCCTGTCAGATGCAGATGCTGCTGTTCTGATACAAGCTGCATATCGCGGTTATCAAGTTAGAAAATGGGAACCATTGAAGAAACTGAAGCAAATAGATGAAGTCAGAAAGGAGGTGACTAATGTTCAAGACCGTGTTCAAGCTTTTGAGAGATCTTCTGATCTTCAAAATGATGAGAAGCAAAAAATTGCAATTGGAGAGAACATAATGAGGCTCCTGCTGAAGTTGGATACTATACAGGTACATGTCGTTTACCCTATTTTGCTTACGAAGATTCACTAATGAATATTTTACATTCTTTGATTATTGACACTAAGCATTACATGGTACTTGTTTTGATTTCACACTTTGGAGTTAAACCTTCTCCCTTCGTATCTGTTACCTAATCTTAATTTCATTGAGATTTGTGGCTCCAGTAGTGTAGTTTTGGTATTTGCTAATCTTGGTTGGGATATAAATACCTTAATTCTATATTATTCTGAAGTTTCTTCGTTGATGAATGTGATAATGAATTTCGCATGCCTAATTACCTGTTATAGTGTGAGCGAAGATATTTTGATCTGCACATTTGAGTGTTGGTTGTGGTTTGCCTGAGCTATAGATGTTTATATAATTTATGATGTTTAGCATAGTTTTATTTCCTTGTTCTATGTTATGCTTACATATTTTTCAACATATATATCAGGGTTTGCATCCAAGTTTCAGGGAGATCAGAAAATCCTTGGCTAGAGAGCTCACAATCTTGCAAGAAAGGCTTGATTCTTTAATGGCTAATAAACCTCAGCAGCAGATGCAGGATATTCAACTTCAGAAAGACGTTGAAGTGACTCCAACGAACATGCAGAATGAAGAACATTTGCATAAGGAGAAAGAAGAAAAAGTTGGCATGCCAGGAGATTCATCCGAAGCCAACAGTGATGGTGGAAATGTATCTCAGTCACCAGTTGATCCTGTACCAAACGAGGGTACAGAGTCTGTTATTCTTCCAAATGGTTCGGGTAGTGAGGATACTATTCAAGTCGTTACAGCTGATACATTGAACTCTACAAGTGATGTTTCTGAGACTGCCAAAATGGCTGGGGAACCCGAAGACAAAGCAGAATCTAAAGACATTCCCATTGAGGTTGATGAATTGGATATGACTATTGTGAAAGAATTACCAATGGGAGTTCTTGACGAAGATAGCAATGATGCTAGTATTGAGAAGGAAGAACACGATAATAGTGGTTCTGGAAGTGTATCAGCCATGGTGAATGATTCTGCAGGAGATGGACTAGATTCAGAGAACCATGCAATGATGGAACTTCCAGTAGGACTACTTGATGAGAATGAAAGGGACAATGAAATGAATATTTCTAGAGAAGAAACACAAACTAAAAATGAGGAATTTATTGAGGAGCTGCCAGTGGGAATCCTTGATGAGAAAGAAGAAGAATCTGAAATAGAGAAGCATGATGAAGCAAAGCCTAAAGAGGTTCTACTAGCACAAGAAGGGGAATGTAATGCAGAAGAGAAAACAAGTTCTTCCACAGATGAGACTTCAAAGGAAACTCAATCAGAGCAACAGCAGCAGCCACTGGAAGATCAAAAAGATGAAATTGAGTTGCCACCTTTGACAACAAATGTCAATGATCATGAACAAGGAAATGAAGATGTAAACAACATCTCAGTCGAGCCAATGGAGTTTGTGCCTATGAATGACACACAGAAGGAAGAGGAACCAGAAGGAAAGATTGCAGTGAAGGAGACACAAAAGGATGGTGAAGTGATAGTGTGTGAAGCTTTGGCTGAAGAGAAAACAGAACCCTCTGCTGCATCACCTGCATCACAAGCTGACCATGATGGAGGGTTAAAGGGTGAGTGGAAGTTAGTGGAGGAAAATGAGAAGCTAAGAGAGATGATGAAGAAGTTGCTTGAGGCTGGTAATGAACAGTTGAATGTGATATCAGATTTAACTGGGAGAGTGAAGGAGTTGGAGAAGAGATTAGCCAAGAGCAGAAGCAAGAGAATGAAGACAAAAAAACGTTACAGACAAGCAAGTTCGAAAATTTCTGGCATGAATCCATGAATTTGATGTAATGCTTCTTTTGAATTTCCAGAAGTGTATGCATGCACTGTAGTTGAGGGGTGTGGCATGAGCTATGTTTCATTGTAAAAACTGTAACACCTGTACTTGTGTGCTATGAAAATACGAGGTTTAGTTGTTTTGTTTTCAGCGAATAAATCTTGCTTCTAAAATTTCAGTGGTTGGATATTGCAGTGAATTTTAGCAGTATCCAAGCTTTTTATGTTTACTCTGATTATCATACTTCTATCATACTTCTTTATTACTTTAATATCGGGGTGAAATTTTACTTTTGTTTTATTATACAAAATACATAAATAGTATGTTCTTTATTCACTTCACATAAACATTTCTCATATATTTAACTTCAGAGGAATTAATCTTAATTATTTAATGTCATAATTTTTCAATAATATTTTACTTTTCATTTTAAATAATCAATTAAGGATTGTAATTCTAAAAAAAATTGATCTTAGCAATATAATCTTTGGTCTGAGAGAAAATGCTTTCTATGAAACTAAAATTTACTTTTATACATAAGCTAGAATAATGTTTGTATAAAAAATAGTTATTAAAATGGTTCTTTTATTATTGTTATAATGTTATAATTATATGGAAGGACTATTTGTAATTTTTTATTATACTATCTACCCACATAGTTAGTAATTTCTTGTGATCCTTAAATTAATAAATTAAATTAAATTAATAGGAGTGAAAATAGTCACAGAATATATACATGATGGGTAAATAAACACTCAACATTATTAATTGTTATAATAAATATAAAATGGTAAAAAAATTAATTAAATAATTCACATGACGAATTGTTACCGATGATAATAAACAAATATTCATATCTGTGTTACACAAAACGAAATATATAGTACTTTTTGTGAATGCTACTTAACAACAATTAACATAGTACTATTCCTGATGAGAATATGTATACAAACTGCAAATATTTTTTTTAGTGACAAAGTTTAATTATAATTCTTTTTTATCATCAAACATATATATTATTAAAAATATCAAAGTTTCAAATAAAAAAAAATTTAAAGTTCAAGAATTAAGAAGATATTTAATCTTTTTACATTTGATGTACAATCACTTCAAGAAATATCTTAGTCATTGAAAAACTTTTCTATTTATAAAAAAATATGAAATATTTCTTTTATCAGTAAAACAAATTAAATTAACGAAGTAATTAGATTACATGATACATAAAATAATATATGTAATAAATGTGTATAAATATTTGTTGGATAGTACTCTTTCATGAAATTTATGGAAAACTACATTCACTAATTCATCTCTTCTAATTAGAGCTGTTAAAATGAGTTAGAACTCGCGAGTTAATCCGGTTCATCACGGATTCGAGCCGGGTTGAGTTGAAATTTTTAAATTTTTTTTAGTATGGATTGATTTTTGACCCGACTCACTTATAATTGGCTCACCCGGGTTGAATCCGTAGTGAGCCGAGTTGGCTCACCAACTCACAAATAAAGAGTCACACAAGTATATTTTTGCTAAGTTGAGCTTTGTATTTGGGTCATGTTATATTGTTTTTTTTAGCCAACACATAGATAATTTGTATTTTTGTAATTTTGGTTTGTATTTGGATTGTATTAAAGTTTATTTAGATTTTAATTAAAATTATAATCTAGTTTTGACTAAAAAAACATATGTATTTTTTTAGTTAAGTGAGCCCGTGAACCAACCCGTTTAACCCACTAATTCGCGGTGGATCAGATCGGGTTGAAATTTTTTGGCTCGCTAATAAGTGAGCCGAGTTGAGTTAACTCACTAAGTGATCAACCCGTGATAGGTCGAGCTGGATCAGACCGAATTACCTGTTTTAACAACTCTCCTTCTAATTTTTAACACTTTTTTTCCATGTTTTTCGATTTCATACGCTATCTTAGGTGTCCGTATCTGGTTTTTCCTTTTTAAATTACTAAAACCTTTTCAAACTCCACAATGTAACACCCCATTTAATTAATAGCCCAAATTAAAAGGCGTCACATAGAGTAATATAATAGCACGATCTGGGTGTATAATCCTCACTCCATACAATTTTCAAAAGAAGATAGAAGAGAAACTAGGCATACCACGATGCCAATAATAAAGTATAATAACATAGCGACAATATTCCAAAAATAAAATTCAAAGGCCAGACAATACATGGGCCATAGCCCTAAAAGAAGACATAATGAGTAGAGCCCAAGTCCAGATGACTAAGAAGCGGAACCACCATCTCCATGTTGACCACGAGTATTTCTCGCATATGCTTACATCAATAAATTGATGATCATCGCAAGAAGAGAAAAACCACACAACAGAACATACAACAAACAAAGGGTAAGCTAGAGTGGAAAATAGTTCATCATACAGTCACACACAACTTTCATATTTCAACAGGTATATATGTATATATCAACCAATCATGTTATGACTTGTACACAATACACTAGGACTCAGACACGACTCATTCGGATACATATAATTTAGTCGGATTCAGCGGATGCTTGCACTTGTGGTGGATTTCCCTGCTCTACCGAGTTGCTCACCCCCGAGCTAAGTGTTACAATGTCTTAACCCCCATACACAAGGTTAGCCCTTAATGAATTTCAGGCCTCCTGCTACTTTCACCACAAGAGTCAGTCCGCTCTATGTGAGACTAACTGACTCCTTAGAGTGTCAGGAACCTTACCTTGAATCCTTACCAAATTATATAGATGGGGCACTACCATGAACTCCCACTAACAGGGGTCATGGAACTACGTCCCGACCAACTGAGGTACCACCATGAGGTCTAACCTAGAGGCTCATGGAATTACGTCCTAACCAAAACAACAACATGTTCCACCAACTAAGTAATACTCATCATGCATATAAATCACATACCAACCTTTATAACCAATCCTCATTCATATTCCATGTTGAATCCATGCCAAATCATCCTTCTCAATCTATGAATATAGAATTATGTTTCATACCAATCCCATGCCACTTTAATTACCAACCATCTCATTTGTTTTACATACCAAGATCACACTAACTCATCAATCCAATTCATAACCACAGTTTATTCCATGCATTTCACAACCTCATACTTTAAATAGAGTAAATCAACCAATCAAACAATCCATAACAACCAAGTGAAGAAAACAACGTGACTTGCAGCAGATCTTGCTCAAGCCAAAAGGCCTCACTCAGGCGAGAGGAGTTCCCTCGCTCAAGCTACAGACTCTCGCTTAGGCGAGATCGCGACAGAGGCCTTGGGAGGTTTTTCGCACACTCGCTTAGGCGAGCCATTCTCGCCCGAGCAAGATCACCCATCGCCCAAAAGTGAGGTTCCTCGCCTGGGATAAGACTATAGCAGCATACTAAGGCCCCCACACATCCTCACTTAGGCAAGCGTCTCTCGCCTGAGCGAGATAGTGCCTCACTCAAAACAAGAGCTCTCCGCCTGAGCGAGAGTTCGAGTATAACCCTGGCCGGCTTTTGCAAGTCTCGTCTGGGCGAGTCAGTCTCGCTTGGACGAGAGCAACAGATCCTGCTATTGTTCTCCCTGCAACAACCACATTTTCACACCCAAACAACAATCCAAAGCATTTCACATGTTCACAGCAACATACGACCCATACAAACACCAAGAAGACTCAAAATCAGGCTAAAAATCATTTAAAACTCAAAACCCTAACTTCCCTTACCTGGAAAGAGCTAGTCCAAATGACTCGTATACCCAATAGTGAGCACCACAACTCCGGGAACAACTTAGTGAGCTGGAAAAACAACGGAACGGAACAAAATAAGGATATTGAGGTGAGTCCCCAAGGAAATACGAAAATAAAGCTATAAGGGAGCTTCTACGGGCCTAGAAGCAACTTACATGGAGTGAAAAACTTGAGCTTGCTTGAAGAGGATTGGGGATCAATGAATAGACTCCTTATGAGCCAGCTCTAGACCTAACTGATTTGGAACAACTCCTTTAGAATTAGGGTAAAACTGTAATAAGAAATTAGTGGACCTTACACTTAGACTTTTTGATACACACTTGGGATCATTATCTAGACAATATTGTTTGCAAGAGTACTCTGGGAACATCTTCAACGGAAAGAGTTTTAATTTATTAAGTATTTTTGATAAGCTCCATGCTCCTTCATGATCAGCCACGAACGAAAGGGGTATTCGTGATAAAAGAGCAAGATTTATTTTTGTATCTTGAATAATTGATTTACAAGGATATGTCTGTTTATTTTATATACAGAGTCAAATAATAAAAGATGGAAAAGGAAACGTAAGGACTGCATGTGAGGAGGACACAGTGAAGATAAAACGGAAAACCTAAAATCTAAGTTTAGAAACTATCTATAAACTTGTTAAGATATTGTTTGATATTATTAAGATATTGTTAGATATTGATAACCACAATATCAAACAATATCTTCTATTTAATCTTTTTATTTTCAGTTACTCTTTTTACTTGTACCTCTCTCTATTATAAATAGATTACCCTATGTGTGGTTTATACACAAGGGAGATTAATCTCAATCCCTATTTTCTTTATTCTCAACATGGTATCTAGAGCTTAAGGTCTCTTTTCTTTTCGTCGCCGTTGCCTGTGCCTCTGCCGTCGCCACTGGAGCCGCCGCCTCTGCCAGATCGCCGCCGGACCTTCGCCGGACCTTCGCCGGACCTTGCCGGACCTTCGCCGGACCACCGCCGCCGGACCTCTGTTGCTGGAGTGCCAATTCTGACCGGCAACCTTGAAGTTGTGCCTCCTTCATGGCGTCTTCCGCTTCCCATTCTGAAAACTCTTCTAGTGTGTTTGACCCGTCCATCTACACTAACTATGTTAATGTACACTTATCCATTGACAAGTTAACTGGCCATAATTATGCCACATGGTCATCAGA
>Ga0209589_1004927_pt1 | contig 22884 bp, 11 predicted proteins | sample CowpeawhiteBW_FD_187525 | JGI IMG/M metagenome (GOLD analysis project Ga0209589, IMG submission 187525) | Root nodule microbial communities of legume samples collected from California USA - Cow pea white BW (SPAdes) (version 2) | ecosystem: Host-associated > Plants > Roots > Nodule | place: USA...
AAAAAAAAAAAAAAACAAAAAGAAAAAAAAAGGAAAAAGGGAAAGAAAGGTAGAGGTAACGTAAGGTCTCTCTGTTATTAGACCTATGTTTGCTATGCTATTATGGTTTTGTATTGGGAATTAGGCCTGAGCATATTATGCGAGTCCGACCGAATCCGCCCGACCCAAAAAAAAAAAGGTAATGGATTGGTTTTAAACGGGTTGGGTTGCAATGGATAACTGTATTCAGATAAAAATGGGTTGTCACGGTCAGATATGATTTTTAATTTTTAGTTTCATGGATTAATTTTTATTTTAACCTAATTTTACGACACCGCAATGCTTCCCTCTCCTCTTTCGTTTTACTTCCATGCCCTTCGTCACTCTGAAGTGCCCAACCCTCACTCCTTCCCTCTCCTTTCTTTCTTCCGTGCCCTTCGTCACTGGATGTTCTTGATTTCGAAGCTTTTTGATTATTGGTGGTGTCGTTACTGTTGATGTTGATGTTGTGGAAGACAATAGTGGCGCTACTGCTGTCGATGGCCGTCGTGCTGGGGGGCGTTCCATCGTGGTGGAGGGCGTTAGGGTTTTCCCACTTGGTGGCCATTGTTGCTTTGGTTCCTTTTTTGTCTGTTTATTTCTTTAATGTGTGGCTACATGTGGTTGCTTTGTTCCTCTTTTGTTTAGGAAAAATGAAAATTTTAGATTAAGGCTTTGAGGATCTGAGAAGGAGTGCAGCAGAGATGTAGTCAACCATGGTCTTCACCTGCACGAGCTATTTTTCTGTCACTGTTCTTCTTCATCTTCTTTAAAAAAATTCTTTTATTTGGGTAACCCGATATATCCATCCGAATATAACTGTACCCGAATAACCCGAATCCGACTAATCCAAGACATTAATCGGTCGGATATGATTTTAAATTTTCAAATTCGGATTGAGTCGGATTGAGATGATTGGATCTGAATCTGACCCAAACCGACCCTTGCTCACCCCTATTGGGAATGACTTGTAACATGGTCATGATGGCTGAAGGAGCAGGAAGCAACATCTGCTCTCAGCCTTATCCCAAATTTTGAGATTGGAAGGTGCAGAGAAAAGTGAACAAAACAAAGGAGATAGTTACATAATAAAAAGGAAAAGATTCATGAAAGGAGGGTTTTTTTTTTTGGATTACTACATAGGGGAGAAGGCACTAGAAATCAGAGAGGGAGAGAAGGAGTCAAAATTGAAAATGGAAGCAAAGCAATTAATGCATTAAGTTTTATTTTCACGGTAAGTGTTCTTAACTCCTTCTTAGCTTATGTTACCGTGACTTGATATTGCTGTTGATGTTCGTGATGTATGAATTGTAGCTTATGTTAACGTGACTTGATATTGATGTTCATAAATGTATGTTAACGTGACTTGATATTGATGTTACATATGTTATTTATTTTGTTTATTCCCATCCCACCTGCGTAAAAATAATAAAGAACAGAACACAATTTTTTTTTTATTTTTTAATTTTTTTTTCTTACTTCTCCATTATCGAATAATGGCTACCATACAACACCATCATAAACGCCACAAAATTCCTATTTCTTGTCTTGTCTTCGTTGCTCACCTGCGTAAACACAAGAAAATAGAGACCCAAAAACAAACCCAACCATTCAAATAACATTCAAAGCCTTAATCCCTTTCTTCCACCCTCGGCCTGACCATCACGCCCCAACCACAAGAACCAAAACCAAACCCCCTTCCATTCAATGCCATCGGAAATGGTAAAAAACCAAGAGACGAAAAAGAGTCGTCGGCGGCATCGCCAGTGACGAGTTGAAGCTTCTAACGGAGGTGGAGGCGCGACAGTTGGCCCTAGAGAAGGAGGCCTCGACGTCGACGAAACCACTGGTGAAGAGCGGTGTCGACGGTGTTGATCCGGTGGTGGTGGTCACGACATTGTCTCGCTTGTGGGAGAAGAAACAAAGCATGAAGATTTGGGGACTTGGGTTCTCGTCAGCGACACCTCTGGTGATGGCTGGCGTCGATGGCTGCGGGTCTCGCTGGCGGGACCTCCGACAGTGGCATAGTGGCGTGGTGTGGTGGCATGGTGGTGTGGCGACTGCGGAAGAAAGAGAAACAGAAATAAACCCATTAGGTTGGGTTTGGGCTGACAGCCAGACCCATCTTTATGTCGCGCACCCCCATTCTTAATCCTTGCACCCCCATTTTGTTTTTTGTCTTTGTGCACCCTTTTCCTTTATCTCGCACCCTTGTTTTAATTTTACTGTGAGTACCCTTGATGTTTACTAACCTCGCACCCCTGTCACACTTGTTTCATGTTTTACTTCGTGCACCAACATAATTGATAACCTTGCACTCCTGTTTATGCTTATCTTGTTTTGAGCCTATGTTTTATGTTTACTTTACGCACCTCACACATTACTCATGCACCCTGTTATTATTATTATTTTTTCTTTCTTTCACTTTTGTCCTTTTTTTTTATCCTTTTTTGTTATTTATTTGTTATTATTATTTTTATTTTAAAAAGAGAAAATGAAAATATTTTAAATTATAAAAAATTGCAAAAATTAGAAAAAAATCTAAAAAACGAAAAATGTTCTCTTTTGTTTTATTGTGTCTGTCCGGTCCCCCGCACCGTGTGACACTCATTTTCAAAAATATCAAAAATAGTTTTATTTCTCTTTTAGTGTCTGTCCGACCGCTCGCGTCATATGACACATATTTTCAAATAATTCAAAAAACACAAAAGAAATACAAAATCTTCAAAATATAAAATATCAATATTTTCAAACAAAAAAGTCTTTTTTTTTAAGAACTACGTGATCATTGATTCTCCACCGTGAGATACGTAAGACCAAGGCCAATCCTTGTCAAGTTCACCTCCAAAAAAAATCGAATCATTTTCTCAATTATTTTCAAATATCTTTTAAAGAAGTACGTAATCTTTATTTCTCATCCTAATGAGAATACGTAGGACCAAGGTCAATCCTTGTCGAGCCCAAAAAATTAATTTTTTTTTTAACATTTTTGTCTTCTTTTTTTTTTTTGGAAAAGTTAACATTTTAGAGACTGATACTACTTATTGAAAATGGTTCTAGAAGGAGATAGGGAAGACGAGATTGAATAGATCTAGACTCTTAACAAATTGAAACACTTAAGAAAAATTAGATCAAGAAAAAACGAAAATTTATTCCGATTCACCCCAAATTATTGGGCTGTGTCCGGTTCTTCCTTAAATATTTTTCTTAAGAAGTTTCATTAGTCAATTAAAATTGATTATGTAAGAGTACAAAAACGTCTCCGGATTACAGGAATAAATATACCTCTTTAACAAGTATCGACGTTGTGATATAATTAGAGCAATCATATAAATAATCAGAGTATTAAAGACTAGTTAATGTATTAGCGAGGCTCTGTTAACTGATTTTATATTCATTTGATGACTGAAGCTTCATGGTTTCATGTAATCAATTGATTGTCAAATTATCTCGTCAGTATGAATGTGTTCTCCAGCACTGTGTCATCTTATCAATTAACGGTCTTCTGTTGTGATCAGGGGTCATGTTTTCCAAATTTTTTTATATTTATATTATTTAATATATAATTTTGAATATATTTTTTAAAATTTAATATTTTTAATATATTTTATGTATTTGATATTTTAAATTTTTTATATATTTATATTTATATATAAAATTATTTTTTCACATTTACTTTTTAATTTTAATTTTTAAATATTTTTTAAATAAAATTAATTATTTTATTAATATTATCTTTTAAGTGATATTTTTTTAATTTAATCCTTTTTATTTGATTATTTTTTTAAACTTAATCAGTATAAATGTAAATTAATTATAGTAATTATAAAAATTATTTATATTTAATTTTATAATTTTAATTTTTAGTTTTTACTAGTTTATATACAAATTTTGGAATTATGCTTTTGGTTCTTATTTTTGTTGAAAAATATAAAGTTGGTCTTCCAATTTTTTTGTATCCATTTTTTAAAATATAATACAATTTGGTCATTTTTTTTGTTGAATTTCTTGATTTAGATCAAGATTTTTTTACCAAAATTGAAGTTGTGAATAAGGATGATTTCTTTTGATAAAGAATTCTTATTATGCTTAAAAAAAATTTAATAAAAAAGATCGTATTGCATTAATTTTTAAAAATAGAGACCAAATTGAAACTAAAAAAATTTAGAAAACCAACCTCACATTTTTGAACAAATAAAATAGACAAAAAAAATAATTTAATCAAAATTTTTACATTCCAAAATATTAACCAAAGATATGGTACGGGATGTACCAAAATTTATTAGACGATCCAAAGTATTTATAACGAGTCAAATAACCTTTGATCAACCGGTCTATAGTCAAATCATAATATCATCTGATCATTGTATATGTCCAGTTTTTCCCATATTTCTTTTTATTAGTATATGAAATTCGTTTCTTTATTAGTAAGTAATGAAAATGCGAGATAATCCGTATTCGTAAGAAAAGAACGTCGCAACAACAGTACCTTATTTCATCTGTCTTTCTCTCAATCACACGGGAATTTTACTACGTAATTTCCACATTTAGCGTGTTTTTACGACAAGAATGAAACAATAAGGGGAAAAACATGCTAACTGGTCACATTGTCTTCATCGTGTCACCCACAATAAAGAATGAACATCACTCTCGTGGAAACATCAAATCTCCCATCATTGACATAAAGAAACCCCGAAATAGTTCCATTTGTTTGAAATTTTGGATATTAATTTGAAAACCCAGCCAATCAGAGTTGTAACTTCTTCGTAAATTACTTAAAAACCATGAATGTATATATTATGTTGCAGGAGCTGGAATTAGAAAATTATTTACGTAAATCCATCTTGAGAAACACGCAATTAATACAATGCTATGATTGAATTTTTAAAATTTAGTGTACATCAATCTATATTTAATAAAATAAATTACATTTATAATTTATATTTATTCATATTTGAGTTGACTAGGCTTAATTTGTGTTCAAGTTAACTTAACTCTAGTTTGTCTTGATCCAACTAGGTTCGGCTTGGCCAAATTCAACTAAACAATGTTTGATTCGGCTCAATTTAAACTCGGATAAAGTCGATTTGATATGGATCCAAGATGAGTTACTAGACTGATTTGACTTGATCTAGGTCTAAGTCAACTTGATTTGACTTAGGATTTGACTCAATCTTTAATTTGTGTTGACTTGACAAAACCTTTGTCCTAACTTAACTCGATGCCTATAATAATTCAACTATGTCTTTGGCCTAGCTAACTTGACTCAAGGTGACTTAGGTTGACTTGGACCCAGTTAAACTCTAATCAACTTGAATTTAGACCTACCTAATTTAACTAAGATGCATCTTGATTTTGAAAATAGATATGTGAATTTAAATTTTAAAAGATCCATTTAAATAATTTAAAATGATATATATTTAAATAATTGAAAATTGAATTTGATATTTTTTTTATCACGATTGTTGTTTTCTATACCCATACAATGTGTAAAATAGCTTGTCTCGGCAAGTGTTTGTACAAAATTTTGTTTTAATCGCTTGAAAAAATTAAACATAGTTATTTGTATATATAACACGACCACTTAATAAATGTATTGCTTAATTAGCCATTTGGTCTAAGTTTGAGTCAAAAAATTTCAAGTGGATCCTCTTTTCTGTTTTTGTTTCATTTTTGAAAAATTGATTCAAGTATGTTCTTTCTATTAATATTGTACCAATAATGACGTTAAAGATCTTAAGTTACTTACGAAGAATTTTGTAGATAAGTTACTTATAAAGAATTTCGTTGGTAATTTATATACGTAGATTTTTGTAGATAAGTTACTTATGAAAACTTTCGTAGGTAAGTTATCTACGAAAATTTTTATAGGTAAGTTATCTATGATATCCTTTATAGGTAATTTGAATACTTTTCCCATGAGTAATTTTCATAGATAATTTTCGACGTCGATTTCGTAGATAAAATTCGTAGGTAAGTTATCTACAACACATATTTCATAAATAAAGTTACTTACCAACTGTTTACTTACAAAATTTTCTTAGTAGGTAATTCGTAGATAACATCAAATTATTTACAAAAATTACTCATTCCTACAAAATTTTGGCTTAGACAATAACCATATTTCTTGTAGTGAGACATGACACATATCAGCATATAATTTTTTGGTTTTTTTTTTTTAATTTTTTAATTTTTGTTTTATTTTTTTTTAATTTTTCCATGTGTAAAGTTCGTGACGTGCCATGTGATAGTGACAGTGTCACATATCAATGTTAGTTCAATGTGTCGTTGTTTTGTATTCAATTCAGTTATAATTTATTTTTAAAATGGAGCAATGTTATCAAATCCAAATTAAAATCGAATTTATTAGTTCTATAAATGTTATAATGATATTTATATTGAAATTAACCTTTTATCATATTAAATTAAAATTATTACATTTTAAATTAATTTACTTTTTATATTATTTAAATTTTAAAAGTAGTAATTAAAAAGGTAAAATTGAAAAAACAAAAAATTATAGATTGTTATAGATAAAATAAATTTTAGTTATTGAAATAAAAATATTATAAGTAATATTGTGCAAATAATTTTTTTATTATGAGTAATTATTTAAATTTGAAAAAATAGTTACTAGAATGATAAAAGAATAAAAAGTTATTGTATAATAAATAATTATTTAAATTTTAAAATATAGTTACTAAAATTATAAAACCAAAAATTAGTTTTTTTTATCATGAATAATTATTTAAATTTAAAAAATAGTAATTAAGAGAGTAAATGGGAGAAAACAAAAGAGGACACTAAATAAGTGTATCCTCTCTGTATATAGTTATAAATACATATTTATAAATTATAGATAACAATAGTAATAATAATTAAAATTTAATTTGTAAATATTAATAATTTAAATTATTGTATATTTTTTTATTATATAAATAAAAAATGATTTTTTAAATCATTTTCATTTCACATTTTAAAATTTTTAAGTCAGACAAATATTGATTCTATATTTTATTTTATTTTAAGTTAGACAATACTTTGTTATTTATCATATTAGTATTATTATATTTATTACATAAGTTTAAGTTTCATTTAAAAAAATAAATACACGTGACATGTTTTTCTTTAACATCATGGTATTAAATAAGTAAGCCTAAATGACTAATGGTCATCTTTAGTACGTAGAATTATGTTTTCTTGACACCCAATTGGAAAATTATTTCTTTGTGTAGTACATGAGATTGTTATGGGTTGCATTCAGGTAAGTTGAAGGCAACCACACTAGTCACATTACTCAATTTCTTAACAGCTAAGTTAAAACACATAAGCCAACAACAATTGGACGATTAGAAAACATAGATGTCTTGTTATTTTCTCATAGTTCCCCTGGTCGTTAAGGGGAAGTTCAACTTCTCTCTCTTCTGGAAGCAATTTAAATGCACATAGAAAGAGGAAGAGTACGAGTACTTTTGTGATCACCATGAAAATAAAACACAGTTCACACCGACACAAGCGCAACCGTAGTTTGCTGGAGATAGAAATACCGTAACTGCGTGAAACAGTGAACTTGGGAAACCAAAATTTAGAGTTTTGTTTTAGCTTAATTAACTCATAAATTTGAAAACTTTCATTTCATTTTTTATTAAAGTTTTGTAGTTTATTGAATTTTAAAACATTATAAGTTTTATATATTGAGTTTTACAAAATTTAAAACTTTTCAATTCGTTTACGCATTCATTTTTTTTAATTAGGTGATCTAACAATTGAGTGGGTGATGTGAATGTTATTTTGCTCCATCACCTTTGTTCCATTATCCATCATCCATCATCCATCATCGCACTTAGTTTTCGCCACGTATAATTTTATAATTTCATAATTTATAATTACACAATTTTAAATTTTTTAACTTCATAATTTTATAATCCTATAATCTTATCATTTGGTCCAAGTTAGTTCTTCTAAACATTTGGTGGATCATATCAACCCTTGGCACAAGCCGATCCATCTAGACCCTCTCGACCTTCAGCTCAGGTCAACCCGTCTCAGTGGCTTGGATCGGCACGTCTCGACTCGCGACTCGAGTTGGCGCATCATGACCTTAAACCCTTGGCACGTCATCCGTCTTGAATTTCAGCCCAATTCATCTTTCTCAACTTTTGGTCCATGTCAAACTGTGTCGACCTTTGGTCTGAACCAACCTGTCTCGACCCTCAGCGTAGGCTGATCTGTCTTGACCTAGGCCAAGGCTGACTAGTCTCAACTTTCAGCTCAAGTTGGTTCGTCCCAGCCCTTAACCTTGGTTGACCCATCTCAAACCTTGCTTAAACCCAACCCATTCAGACTTTAGGTCTAAGTCTCCCATCTCAACCTTTTTTCCAAGTTGGCCCGTTTTGAATCTCGATCCTACCAACTTGTCTCAACCCTCAGCCTAAGTCGACCTTCTCAACCCTCTGCTTGATCCAATCTTTCTCTACTTTCTGCCAAGGTCAACCTATTACAACCTTCATCTCGGGTCGTCCTTTCTCGACATTTGGCCCAAACATGATTGTTTCGACATTTGGTGAAGTCGACCCATCTCAACCTTTAACCTAGATCGACTATCGACTCCTTACAAGCTGTCTCAGCCTTTAGCTCATGCCAAGTCCTCTTAACCTTCAACATTGCTCGACTCGTACCGTCTCAATCTTCATCTCGAGCCGATACATCTCGACCTTTGTCCCAACCTTGCTCGACTCAACCATCAACTCAAGCCGGCTCGATTCAACCTTTAGTCTGGGCTGACTCAACTCAAACTTCAATTTCGTTTTACTCTACTCGATCTTTTCAAACCGAAATGACTTGCCTCGACTTTCATCTCAAACTAGCTCGAATAGGCTCGATTCGATCTTCGGTTCGAACCGAGTCAACGTGAACGTTGGTTCAAACCAACTTTGCTCAATCTTCAACTTAAAACAACTTGTCTCGAGCTTTTTACCCATTCTGAAAATGTTGTATTTAGAAATTAATTAAAGTTTTGTAGTAGAACCAAATTCAATTTGACTTTACTAACACATTTTCCATTTTTTTTACCAGTTTATTTCCTCTATTCATTCTACGTTAAAAGAGTCAAAGTTTTATTAATATAATAATTTTTATCTTAATAAAATATTTAAAAATAAAGTAATTATAAATAACACAAATTTAAATTTAATATATTTAAATATTCTAGAAATTGTTTAATTCCCTATTTAGAAACAAACTAAATCCACCATGATATCTTTCCTTGTCATGACCAAAATTTTTGCTACTATCTATCCAAACCCAAAAGTTCGTTTTATTGTTATGTTCTTATGTTATTATCTATTAACACAAAACTACTTTTCTACTTATAAAATTATTTCCATGATCTTTAAAAAGAAACATATTACAGTAAAAAAATAATATTTTGAACACTCCAAAACGTAATTATTTCTATTGACAGCAAAAATACTGAATGTATAAAAATGAGGAATTAATCCAATAAAACATTTTTTTCCTCTCCAACCGTGTACGTCATACCAACAGTGGTCTTTCTAAATTAGATCCACTCCTGGGACACAATCCATCGATAATAACAACATTTTTTTCTCTTTAAGTTATTTTAACATTACAAGAAAATACATATAGGTGAACACAATATGTTAATAATATAAAAGAATCATCATTAAATTATGTTTTTCGAGAGACTATTAATGCTAAAAAATTCATCAGTAAAATAATTTTCGATAAAATTTACTAACGGATGGAGAAATCTGTCAACAATTACTGATAACCATGAATTCGGTTTTAAGAACTCGTCAGTAAATATTTGTCAGTAATTATCAAAAGATCATGGTTGTTGGTAACAACTATTGGTAAAATACATGATTGATCTTCTTTTTTCTCCTCCTCTTTCTCTTTATTTTTCCTGTTTTCTTTATCTTCTTCCTCCTCTCCTCCTCGTAGGGTTGTCATTGTTGTTGTGCCACCATCTTCACCTCCACCACCTCCTTCTCTAACTGTGGCAACCACCGCACACCTTTGTGTCACCACTGCGTCACAGGTATTCCACTACATTAGTGGCATACCTCCATATCAACGCCTATTCTCTGCCACATCATGATTAAGCCGCTCACCATAGAGTTCCCACCTCCTCCTCCTATTGTTTTTCCTACTCCCATTCTTCTCACTCATCTCCCCTTAATATACAAAAACTCTTTTAGTAATACAAATTGTAATTTAGCTACAATAATATTTGTCTGTATTAAAAATTTTAATTTACCAACTAATTTTTCAACAAATATATATTACTGATAGATTTGTTATCGATATGAAAATATTTGTCAGTAAAGTACATTGTGAAATTTGTCATAAAATTTCATCAATAAATTTAAGATTAGTGACAAATTTGTTGTCCTTGGTAATAGAAGAAAATTCGTGTGATGCAATAACCTAATTATTAATCTTTTGGCTCTTTTTATATTACACTATTTTTTTTTATTATAATCTCCTTCAAAGGTGGATATGTATAATGTTAAAACAAAATTATAACGTTTAAGGAAGTGCGACTTTTAATGTTTTTAAAACTATATGTATATATTTAGGGTAAAAGAGTAGAGAAAAATAATGTTTATAAAATTAAAAAAAAAATGCATGGAATTTTTAAAAATGTTGGAGTATTGAGAAATCTAAAGAAATGTTTATGTAGTTTACTCTTAAAAATGTTTTTTTTTTTAAATATTTCTTTTCATATTAGCTTACCGACATCTCGAAACCTATGCTACTATTAAGAAGTTTTGTTGTATTAACACTTTTTGGTTTAATTCTGTATAAGTTCTCTACAAGTTATAACATTGACTGTACTATTTATCATAAATTCCCTCGTAGACAATCATATTAATTTTGATTATGCATAAACTGTATCAGTAATACTTAATCGGTTAGATAATTTTAATTAGTACGTAATAGTATTACCGTTCCTAACATTACTAATTAACTTACACAAGGTTTTTCACTTGGTATTTACGGCCTCTTGAAAGCCTTAAGAAAAGGGAATGACTAATGAGTCAGTTATTTATTCCTTATGTATTTTTAACTTAATAAGATTTTCCTTTTATTTATAAATTAGGAACTTACTGAATTCTGTCCATTCTATTGAAATAATTTTGGAAAATAATTTTTTAATTACTAAATTTTGATAACTTTTTCTAATAACTTTAGGTGACATTTTCTAAGTGGTTTTTATTTTTTCATTTTTTCATTTTCAATATTTCAAAACCACTTAAAAGATGACATCTCATGTTGTGAGAGAATGTTGTCAAAATTTAGTAGTCAAAATATTATTCTCCAATAGTTTTTGTATAAAACATTTAATGATGAAAAGCACATTTTATTTGGATAAGTAAAAGATATAGAAAAAAAAATACTTGTGAATTAATTGATGTCATAATCCAAATTTAAATCTTTTTAGGAAAGAGTCAATAATTGTTAAACATTAAAAATAATTCTTTTTATTGAAATAATTAGCGTGGCTAATATATTTTGACAGCACTTCACGATATAAAAGTATTGTATTTACGAACTCTAAGGTTATTATGTATCTGTTGTATAGGATAATAAATAAGAAATGGTAGTAACATTCATTAAATATAAAAAATGTGTTGTGATTTTCACCTTATATAATAAATTCATGACGCACCACCAAACCTATTGTTCTTGCTGCTATAAATATCTTTTTCTCATTCTTCATCTTCAAGTTTTCAAGTTTCAACACATTCCCTTCTTTCAAATAACTCTGCCACAACTCATCATCATAGGTGAAGCTTATATATATATATTGTGGTGATCGATTCCTTTGCTTGTGTTTGAGGGCAAAATATGAAGATGTCAGATGGAGAGAAGAAAGAAAAGGGGACACAGCAGGAACGAAAGGTTCCTCTTCTGAAGCTCTTCTCCTTCGCTGACTCCTACGACTGCGTTTTGATGGGTGTTGGATCTGTTGGGGCGTGTGTTCATGGTGCCTCTGTGCCTGTTTTCTTTGTCTTCTTCGGAAAGATTATCAATGTCATAGGTTTGGCTTACCTTTTTCCCAAAGAAGCTTCCCACGAAGTTGCTAAGGTTTGTTTCTCTTGTCCACTTCCCATGCATAATTGGGTACCGTTTCATCTTCTTCCTCCAAAATTATCGAACACGGTCTCACCATATCATATATTATTAATTATCAGAAAAATCAAATAACCTGCCCTAATATATACCGGTTTCTAAGTAAATAACACTAAATTATATATACCTAATTTATTTGTGTGTTTTAAATAAATTAAATTTTAACAGTGGTTGGTCATGATTTTGCAGTATGCGTTGGATTTTGTGTATCTAAGCATAGTAATATTGTTTTCATCTTGGACAGGTATGAGTTAGTTATATTACATTGTAGTAAAAGAAAAAGTGTTAATTGTGAATGTTGATTGATAGCATTAATTAACATATATAGAGGTGGCATGTTGGATGCATACTGGGGAACGTCAAGCTGCAAAGATGAGAATGGCGTACTTAAGGTCAATGTTGAATCAAGATATAAGTCTTTTTGATACTGAAGCTTCAACTGGAGAGGTTATTTCTTCTATTACCAATGACATCATCGTTGTTCAAGATGCACTTTCTGAGAAGGTAATTGCCATCCTTTTGTTTTCACAGATGGTAGCAAGAAAATCTCTCATATATAAAATCTTTTATCTTTATATTAAACTAATTTAGATGACTTCTTCAAAATGAGTTTAGTAAGATTACTTAAAAGATCAATGTTATAAATTATAGAGATGAAATTAATATTTTAATTTAAATAAAATTAAATGCAAATAAAACAAAAAAAAAATCATATTATTATATCTTAAAATATTCAGAGTAAAGAGCCTCCTAACACATTTTTTAAAATAGATCTTAAATTTTTTATTTCAAAATCATATATATTTTTTAAAATTATAATTTTGTATTTAGTTATTCTCTTCTTAAATTTGTTACTTTTTTCAATAAAAAAAACATTGTTAGGCATCTTAAATAATTAATTATTTTATATAATAATCGATTATTTATGTAGATGGTATTTGTCAAAAACCTTCCAATAGTTAATTATCTACTTATGAATTTAAGTAATTGATTATCTTGAACTCGTGGATTTTTTAAGTTTAAACATCTAAAGATAATTCACTGTACTGTTCCTTAATTAATAAGCTGATTACTTTCTGAAAATTATTTTGAAAGTGTTTGTGGAAGTGAACCTATCAAGCTCATGTAGTTTAAATGTGTAAATGTATCACAAACAATCGAGTATAGAAGGAATAACACTCATTTGACTTATATGATCAACAAAATTTGAGGAGCTTTATGATCAACAAGTAATACTTTTCTTCATAAATATACCACTTTAATTGACAAGATATAATTTTAAACAAAATTAAAGTTCTTAAAAAATAATGCAACTCAAATTTTATTTCAGAAGGTTTTCTAAGCCAAAACAATAAAATTATAAAGCTATTTTTTTAACTCTTATTTTTAGCTTTAACTTTAAAACTAATTTTTAAGTAATTTTTTTTTCAAGTAATCATACCCTTAGTTTCCTTTTAAAAGAAGTTCCATTGTGAAATCATATAGATGTTTCTCTGTAGAAATGTTTAATTTATTTCTTGTTAACTATGGCGTGCTGTTTTTAATTTTCCTAAATACAACTATTCTCAAACATATATTTTCTCTTCGAATTTAATTAAAATAAAATATGGGTAAATTTCTTTATACAACGTTATTGAAAAAAAAAAGTTATATATTATCTATTTATTATTTTTATAAAAATATCTTAAAATTTATTAATAATCTAGCTGATAATGTAATTTTTACGCATTAACCATGCATAATATAGAATCTTGTTTTAAATTAACATATACAATAAATGCATTAAATTCTATAATAATTATTTGTAAAATCGTTTAAGATGATTTTTAATTGGTTTATAATGCAAAAACTGTTAGTTGATTGAAATTAAACTCTTCGTGTAAACTTTTAATTCCTAGAATTTTTAATTACACGATGCAATTTTTAAATTTCATGTTACTTGAGTATTTTGAAACATTTAACGTAAATAGAAATTGTCAAGAACTGACCTTGTAAATATATTAACAAGCAGGATAAATTCATTGATCTTTATATCAAAAAAAGAAGTTAACATCATATAAATTCATTGGTTGAGGATATAAAATAATTTTATATTATTAATGTATGATCATCATACTTTAAAATGATTTTCGTTTAACAATTTAAAGTAGCATTTACTTTAAAAAGAATATTTTATTTATTTTAATCATAAAAGTACCAACTTTAGTTATAAAAACATCATCTTCACTTCCAAAAATTTGTATAATAAATAATAAAAATAGTGTGATATCTTTGTAATTAAACTTTCAAATAAAAAGTATTTTCCAAATTAAATGAATCCTTGAAATGGCCTTTTAAAGATGATTGTTTATTGATTATATGTATTTTATTTCTTCGAATAGTGTAACAAAGAAAAAATTAGGCTACTTAACTATTATGATTTTAAGAAAAATTAATTTATTTGACCTTATGGTAAGCGTTACATTTATATACGCACTCATAAATAAATAAATATATATATATATATATATATATATATATATATATATATATATATATATATATATGAGTACTATAATTTTATGTTATTATTTTTATAAAGCTTTAATTTAAGATAATCACACTTTTTTTATTTAATTCTAACAAACACGAGAATGAATAGAGAAGGAACTCAGCTCTTTCTTGTTATTTTTTATTTTATTTATTTTAATTCAAATAGTACATAGCTTTGTTTATCTTCCATCTTGATTTTTGTTTTTTTTTAAATAGTTATAAATTTAATTATATTTTGGATTTATGATAAATTTTGAAAGTTTAAGTTTTTATTAAATTTTTGTCTTAGTCCTAAGACTTTCAAAACTTTCTAATGAAGTCTCTGTAGTTAAATTTTTCTGATATCTATAGGGTGTGACAGTTTTCACTAAAATGTCACCACATAATACAATTTTGCAAACTATCCTAATGATGATATTAAGGATTTGATGTTGTATTTACCTAAAATTATATTTAAAATTAGTAAAAATTATAAAATACAAAATAAAAAAACAAAAAATATATAATATTATAAAATAAAAAAGTTATAAATTTATGAAATATAAAATAAAAATATATAATTGTGTAATTTTAAAAATTTATAATTTTATAATTTTATAAATTTATAATCTAATGATTTTATAATTTTATAATCTTATAAAATATAAATTATAAATTATAAAATTATAAATGATATAAATTTAAAAGTTTATAAATCGTAAAATTGAAAAATTATAAAATTATAAACTATAAAATCATAAAATTATAAAATTATAAAATTATAAACTATAAAATTATAAAATTATATATTTTTATTTTATATTTCCTAATTTTCTAATTTTATAAATTTATAATTTATATTTTTTTAACTTTATATTTTATAAATTTATTATTTTTATTAGTTTTAAGAAAAATTTTAGATAGATATAATAACAATTCTTTAAGAGATTCTTATCGTTACAGTAGTTTCTAAGGATGCATTATGTGATATTTAAGTAGAATGATACTCTGTCAACTGTCATGTTATATAAGTTATCAAAATATTTAACGGTAGGAACTCAGTTAAAAAATTTTAAAATTTTAAAAATTCGATAGATCATACAAATTTATTAGAAATTCAACTAAAAATTCTTAAATTTATAAACATCTAAAACATAATTAAGTCTTAATTCTAGGTTGATTATTTTCTCCAACCACCCAAATACAGGAAAAATAAGTTATTTGGATATGATACCGCGTATTAGTATATCTTTTTGCGACGATTCAACAACATCTATTTAATAAATTAGTTAGCATTAATATTCTCAGGACCTATAGTCACATACTATTGGACTTTTTCCTTGATATCATGTGTCTGTAATTATGAGAAAAGCATAAACAGCTTCGCTGATCACGATATGTGTAAGTGTAACTCATTTCCCAAAGTAAGTTTTAGTATATAAGTACAAAGACAAGTACAATGAGTTTGATAACGTTAAAAGAAATATACAATACATTACTTTTTCTTTAAATAATAAGCATATTTAAATATTAGAAGAAAGACTATTTCATTCAAATATTTATGCTAAACTTTATTTAATCTAAAAATTAAAATCAATTTTATCAATGTAAATTATCTTTTAAATTTGCCTATTTGATTGATTCATTGTGTCACTAGAATTTGGATAACTTACATCATATCTCAATGGTACTTCTTTGCTCATTATTGACATATAAAAATCATATCAATATAATTAAAATCTACATGCACAACATATATCAATCACATTCAGGCATTCACAATTTATCATTATTCACAAATATATGTTTTCTAAAATTAGCTATATATATTTTCATATTTTTCTCCAACTTTACATGTTATTTCAAATACACTTACTTTTACCAAAGGTAAGTTTCCTTGTTTAGAAAGCAAGTTGTATTTCAAGAAAACACAAAGAAAAGATCCTATATATCTAGAACAACACAACAAAAAATAACCAAACATCGATTAAGACTCTAACTAGTTGATAACATATTTTTTTCCAATCAAATCAATGATGAACTCGAACATTAGCAGAAAAAGAATTTGAAAGATTTTTAGAGTAAAAAGAACTTTACTTACTTCATTTTGTTATACATTTGTTATGAATGATTATTAACTCACTAGCTATTATGAGATAGGATGTGAAGGGAAAAATATGGGAATTGAGGTGAGAAATTAAGAGAGATGTGAGAGAAGAAACTTAAAGAAAAGAAAAGTTTTTTTTGCATGAGCTTCTCCAAGATCTACTCAACTTTCTCCAATCACAATAATATTTAAACATTATCTTTCAATCCAAAATACAACTTCATACCGAATTTTCAAATCAATATAAATTTATCAGTTCCAAAAATCTTAAAGAAAAGTAAAATAAAATTAATAACAAAAAACTTAGAGATGATCAAATTTGTAAAAACAAATAATTAAATAGTTAAAACTTTAATTATATTTCAACCTAAAATACAATTTTGAACTCTTATTAAAGAATCATTTTTACTAAACCACAATGTGTCTCATTCAAAATAATCTGTTAGAAAGATAGTTTGATATTGGGTTAGATCAAATAATAGAAAACATACACAATTTTATAACTTGCGTTCTTTTTACATATCTTACTAAAGTATGATAAGTTATTGTTACTATACAGTTTCATTTTCTTATATACATTTTAGTTTTTAGGTTTTTTTTCTTTTTTGTCACAAATAATTAAAAAGTTCAAATTTTCAAATGTTTGTGTAAAAGTTATAATTGGTGTACTTTCAGGTTGGGAACTTCATGCACTACATAAGCCGTTTTATCGCAGGCTTTACCATTGGTTTTGTGAGAGTGTGGCAAATAAGTTTAGTGACACTTGCCATTGTGCCCTTAATTGCTATTGCTGGTGGCCTTTACGCTTACGTCACCATTGGCCTCATCGGAAAAGTTCGAAAAGCATATGTGAGAGCAGGTGAAATTGCTGAAGAGGTAAGATTTTTTTTTATCATTAAAAATTTTATAAAAAATCATCTAAACATATAATTTATACATAAGTGAACGTAATTGGTTGATGAAACTGAGGCGAAGTTTGCCAAAACTAAAGCAAAATATTAAAGGTGGATCAGAATATTCCATAAATCTTATTAGGTTAGATTTTTTAAACAATGATTCTGATACTACGTTAGGCATAAGTTTTAAATTTATGTAAGTTTCACAAAACTGAGTTCAAAAAATGACTTATAAGATGAAGTTTGTAACTTACTTATGTACTATAAATTGATTTGTAAGGTAAAGTTTACGACTTACTTATAATATAAAATTGATTGAATTAGGAATTTCGGACTATTTTGAAAATATTAGAAAGGTTTATTCATGCTTTTATAAATACAGAATGTTGAAGATCCCACATTCTTTTTGTGCTCCGTCAATGCGTATATTTGTAGAGATGTAGCATTTGGCTAACTTTGTTTTAAAATTGCCCTCCAAATGCATGTAAAAAAACCATTATACGTACGATGACGATGATATAGTCTTTGTGGATTTAAGGTGATAGGCAATGTGAGAACGGTACAAGCATTTGCAGGGGAAGAAAGAGCAGTGAGATCATACAAAGCAGCTCTGATGAACACATATAGAAATGGTCGAAAAGCAGGTTTAGCTAAGGGTCTGGGATTAGGCTCCATGCATTGTGTTCTTTTCCTTTCATGGGCTCTCCTTGTTTGGTTCAATAGCATAGTTGTTCACAAGAATATCGCCAATGGTGGCGATGCTTTCACTACAATGCTCAATGTAGTCATTTCTGGCCTGTAAGTAACCTTCTCTTAGGAACATCCTACTAATTAACAACTTCTAGGTACTTTATTTTACTGGTTAAGATTATTTTTCAAAAGTGTATGATGTTTGGAATCCCAGGTCACTTGGTCAGGCAGCACCAGATATTTCTGCATTTATCAGGGCAAAGGCATCAGCTTATCCCATTTTTGAGATGATAGAGAGGGACACCATGAGCAAAGTCAGCTCAGAAAATGGTCAAAAGTTAAGCAAATTGGAAGGTCATATCCAATTTAAGGATGTCTGTTTTAGTTATCCATCACGTCCTGATGTGGTGATCTTCAACAACTTTAGTCTTGAGATTCCTCCGGGGAAAATTTTAGCTCTGGTGGGAGGAAGTGGTTCCGGAAAAAGCACAGTTATATCATTGATTGAGCGCTTCTATGAACCACTTTGTGGTGAAATACTTTTAGATGGGAACACCATCAGGGAACTTGATCTCAAATGGCTTAGACAACAGATTGGGTTGGTTAATCAAGAGCCTGCACTTTTTGCTACAAGCATCAGGGAGAACATACTGTACGGAAAAGATGATGCGACTCTTGAAGAAATAAATCAAGCTGTGATGCTCTCTGATGCTCAGTCTTTCATTAACAATCTTCCTGATGGATTAGATACTCAGGTAAGAATGCACCTTTATTCATTGTTTAAGAATATTGTTTAGAAGGAACGTGGAACTAAGGAAATTCACAAGATATTCAATTTCTTTGGCAGGTTGGTGAGAGAGGGATACAACTATCCGGGGGACAGAAACAAAGGATTGCAATATCTCGTGCCATAGTTAAGAATCCATCAATCCTTTTATTAGATGAAGCAACCAGTGCTCTGGATGCAGAGTCTGAGAAAAGTGTACAAGAGGCACTTGATCGTGTCATGGTTGGTAGAACAACCGTGATAGTTGCACACAGACTTTCTACCATTAGGAATGCAGATATGATTGTTGTTATTGAGGGAGGGAAGGTGGTGGAAATTGGAAATCACGAAGAACTCATTTCCAACCCAAATAATGTATATGCATCTCTTGTTCAAATCCAAGAAACAGCCTTTTCTCAAGGCCACTTTTCTGTGGATCCTTACTTGGGAGGCTCATCAAGGTACTTATTACAGATAACTTAATCTTATCAATTTATGGCATTAGCATTGGCACTCATCTATTGGAGAAAGTTGCTGCAAATGATTCTATTAAACTGTTACTTTAAACTTGTTTCTGTCATCTTTATACTTATGTTCTACTAGAATAAAGTATGTTCCTTATGTTTATGTTTATTCTGATTGTAACTTAAGGCGCCTAGGAGAGTCGTCATCCCGCACAACAAGCTTTCGTGGTAGTTTTCGCTCAGACAAAGAATCTATTAGCCGAGCTTTTGGTGATGGAGGAGAAAGTGTTGGAAGTTCAATGCATGTCTCAGTAAAAAGACTATATTCCATGATTGGTCCTGATTGGCTTTATGGTGTTTTTGGAACCTTGGGTGCATTTATTGCTGGAGCACAAATGCCACTCTTTGCTCTTGGAATCTCTCATGCTCTTGTATCTTATTACATGGATTGGGACACAACACGCCATGAAGTGAAAAAAATTGCATTTCTCTTCTGTGGGGCAGCAGTTTTGACCATCACTGCCCATGCCATTGAACATCTTTCCTTTGGAATCATGGGGGAACGACTTACCCTTCGTGCAAGAGAAAAAATGTTTTCCGGTAATTGTGATATTCTGATTGGTTTATGCCCTTCCAGTTTTGTTCATGTCTTCCTAAGAAATGTTTCCTTTTAATCTTCCTATTTGAAATAATAATGATAGTTAAAAGTTAAGTGTTGGGCATTTTTATTAGTTGACAGAGTAAAATCTTTACACCGAATGTACCGAGATTAAGTTTTGTTATTAAGATGCCTTATTTACTTTTTTAAGTGTTCTCACTTGTTCTATTGATTCTAAAATATGCACTGCTAAACAAAAATATAGTTATCATAGGTTGTGATTTGATGATCTTTCTTTTACTAACTTAACTAGTCTCTGTGGTGCAGCTATTTTAAAGAGTGAAATTAGTTGGTTTGATGACATAAACAACACAAGTTCTATGCTTTCATCACGTTTAGAGACCGATGCAACATTTTTAAGAACTATAATTGTTGATCGTTCGACAATTCTTCTGCAAAATGTTGGTCTGGTTGTTGCTTCATTTATTATTGCCTTCATGTTGAACTGGAGGATCACGCTTGTTGTACTAGCCACATACCCTCTGATCATTAGTGGTCACATTAGCGAGGTTTCCTCTAGCTCCATATTTCTACACTACCAAGCTAGTACATTATTTGTGTTTTAACAACTGAGTGCCAAAATTTCAGAAACTATTCATGCAAGGCTTTGGTGGCAACTTGAGCAAAGCATATCTAAAAGCCAACATGTTGGCTGGGGAGGCTGTGAGTAATATCCGCACTGTGGCTGCATTTTGTGCTGAACAAAAGGTCCTTGACCTTTATGCTAATGAGCTTGTGGAGCCTTCAAAGCGTTCATTCAATAGAGGTCAAATTGCTGGCATATTCTATGGCATTTCCCAGTTCTTTATTTTCTCATCTTATGGCCTTGCCTTGTGGTACGTTCTCCTGCTTCTGTTTTGGTTTAATAGTACTTTACCCATGAGTGTCAAATGTTTGTTAAATGGTGTGAAACAACTTTTTCTTAATAAGCATACATGTGTTGTGCTGATAGTGAGAATTGTATACATTTTGCAGGTATGGATCTGTGTTGATGGGAAAAGAGCTTTCCAGCTTCAAATCAATTATGAAGTCGTTCATGGTTTTGATTGTAACAGCACTAGCTATGGGGGAGACTTTAGCACTGGCACCTGACCTTTTGAAAGGAAATCAAATGGTTGCATCCATTTTTGAAGTGATGGATAGAAAGACAGGAATATTGGGTGATGTTGGAGAAGAGTTGAAGACAGTGGAAGGAACAATTGAGCTAAAAAGAATCCGTTTCAACTATACTTCAAGGCCAGACGTGGTTATTTTCAATGATTTCAATCTAACAGTGCCTGCAGGAAAGAATATTGCCCTGGTGGGGCACAGTGGATGTGGTAAAAGTTCAGTCATCTCACTCATACTCAGATTTTATGATCCAACATCTGGGAAGGTGATGATTGATGGTAAGATTTTTGAACAACTTTGCTTTAACCACTCAATCTTATTCCATTATGTAATAAGATTCTTCTAACAGTGATTCATCCAATTCTTACAGGAAAAGACATCAAGAAACTCAACTTGAAATCCCTTAGGAAACATATAGGTTTGGTGCAGCAAGAACCTGCTCTTTTTGCAACATCAATATATGGAAACATTCTTTATGGAAAGGAAGGAGGTTCAGAAGCTGAAGTGATTGAAGCAGCTAAACTTGCCAATGCTCATAGCTTTATCAGTGCTCTTCCTGAGGGCTACTCCACCAAAGTAGGTGAGAGAGGAGTTCAACTCTCTGGTGGCCAGAAACAGAGGGTAGCTATTGCAAGGGCTGTTTTGAAAAACCCTGAAATTTTGCTGCTAGATGAAGCTACCAGTGCACTGGATTTGGAGTCAGAGCGTGTGGTGCAACAAGCTCTAGACAAATTGATGCAGAACAGAACAACAGTTATAGTGGCACATAGGCTGTCCACAATAAAAAATGCAGACCAAATAGCAGTTTTAGAGGATGGAAAGATAATTCAGCGAGGGATTCATGCAAGACTTGTAGAAATCACAGATGGAGCATACTACAAATTAGTCAGCCTTCAACAACAAGAACATTTTGATTGACAGACAAAAAACCAGTGAACTCTTTTATCTGCACTGATTTGGGTATTCATTCACCTTGTATATGTTACAAGGTTTGTTTGTAATTTTATTTTCGTCACACTTAAAAAGAATGATGTGGATTCCGGGGCCAGTGCTTGGCCAGAAAATATCACATATTGGAAACTGTTGAAAAATATAAGACGTCTTTAAATAATTTGGTTTAATTACATTTTAGTAAAAAAAATTTCAAGTTAAAAATATCAATTACCTCTATACATGTAGATACCTAAGAACTTTGCAACAGCTTTCTGACGTGAGAGAAAATTGAATGAATTTTAGGTGAAAAGGTGGTAAATTTCATAATGAGGACATTGAGATGCAGTTGTGGCTGCTGCATAGAATTATTATAAATATAGCTGACATTGGGAGACTTTCAAATTATGAGAAAATGACAAACTAGATTACCACTCTTGTGACATCCCATTTTTAATAGATTAAACTACTAAATGAAGCGTCATAAAATTTTGATAACGAGAGCCAATCGAATAAACATGAAAAGTAAGAAGGGTAACCATTACAGTCATCCGGAAATACTTAAAGGAAGC
>Ga0209589_1004930_pt1 | contig 22878 bp, 14 predicted proteins | sample CowpeawhiteBW_FD_187525 | JGI IMG/M metagenome (GOLD analysis project Ga0209589, IMG submission 187525) | Root nodule microbial communities of legume samples collected from California USA - Cow pea white BW (SPAdes) (version 2) | ecosystem: Host-associated > Plants > Roots > Nodule | place: USA...
TATATATATATATATATATATATATATATATATATATATATATATATATATATATATATATATATATATATTACTCTGTAAATGTCACAATTCGTGAATACCGATCAAATTTTCAAGATATCACGAAAAGAGAATAAAATTCCACTTGATAAAAAGACATTAATCTTCTGACATTTTCCCTGCCCAAAGAGCATTCATTATCTATGCAAAGTTTTTAAAACAGCTCTTCTATAGAAACTCAAATAAATGAATTGCTGACACATGAGCTGGTATTTATCAAATGCTTCAGGTTAATAAATACTTTAAAGGAATGGAAAAATGTAATGGTGTTTGATGCTAATTAGCATTTCTATATCAAATATATGCAAAACAGTCCTTGTTAATTATTAAGGGCTCACCTTTGCTAGTAAAAAACCTTTTAGAAAGCTAATCAGAAAAGTTGTGGCATGCGGAAAAGATTTTCTTGAAATTTTGAAGTAAAATAGACTTACATGTACAGTGCATGTATGACCAGTCACATTGTTCACAATGACCCTCCAAGCACCATTTGCCTGTCCAACGGCTGCCATCCAGAGCTTGACTTCCCACACAACAACCCCTAATCTATGCATTCTTACACCAACGGATGAATGGATCTCCTGTGCCAGTTCTTCCAAGATTGCCTCAACTGTTGTTTCTTCTTTCCCAGCATCTATATTAATTCTCCTGGTATTAACATCCAAATGTAAGACAGAGACAAAAGCTTGGCCATATGCTAAAAGAACATATTTGACAAGTTTGTAGCTATAGTTACTTGGGATAGGGAACAAGATCGTCCATTTGTTGCTCCCGTATGATATAGAGGTACATATGAGCATGCTCAGATTTTATATTGGCGTTGTGTGCGTTAAGTTCCAACTCCTCCATTGCAGCCATCAAGGACCTAAAAATGCTCCTTGAAGTAAAGGACATAGCCAATTGGGTTCGAGATGTTTCTGCATCCAGCCTTTGATATGAAGAAAATCCTTCATTTGTGGTTGGCTGTCTTAGAAGTGTACGAAGAAACATTCTTTGAATTGGTTGTGGCTTGTTATCCGTAACCGTGTAGAGGTGCCATTGACGATCTCGAGATGGAGTGTACCGTATATTCTCATAGCCCTTGAGTTTGTCCTATAAACAGACCAATGCTTAAGTTTAAGATCTAGCATATAAGTGGAATTTGCCTTCTCACACCTTCTAAAAGTACAGGGACTTGAAAAAATAACTAACCAATTCAAGATAAATGGATAGAGGAGGTTCCAGATGACGCAACAGAGGTTCTTCCGCATAGTACAGCTTTTCTTCTGACCAGTGAAAAGAGTGCCTCATTGGGGCACGTCCTTCATCCCTTTGGATGATACAACTGATTACACCGACGCCTGCAGCTCTAATGGTAGAGCCTACTTCCTGCTCTTTGAGTATTTTAGCTAATTTATTGATTCTTTCTTGAGCCTGATCCTCATCACCACTGCAAAACACCAGAAGTTGCTTGTGTCAAGAAGAAAGAGGAGGCTCATATCAGAGCTAAAGAGAGTATATTAGTCCATCTATACTTTGTTTTCTTCTAGGAAACTGTAATTTTAATTTTAGTTAGTGGTCCCATATGAGTATTTACTGAAACAGTACCTGTCTTGCAATAAACTCATCTGGTTGTTGATGCCCACTAATCCGATATGCATCATATTACCATGGTTAACTGGTCCCGCAGAACCACTGGTCGGTGCTTCATGAAGGTGATTGGTCGCCTCCTTCAATGCAGCACTGATAATTGCAGACAAAAATTGAAGAGATTTAATTACAACCATCACTCCCCATTTTTTCTCACTGTCTTTCTCCTCCACTGATTTCTTCGAAGTTTGGTCTTCAACCCCATTCTTCCTTTCAATGTACTCATCATAGAACTCCCACGTGGCAATAAGACCAGATCTGTGCCATTGCATCCTAACACTCCCTTTGACAAGATAAGGCTGATAGCAAATACTAGAAGTTAGAAAAGCATGTGATAATCTCCTTTCATCACCACCCCAATGCCAAATATAACAGTTGGGAAAATTAAAAAATATGAAACTAGCAGTAAAACTGAAATACCTGGTAGAGTCTGCGAATATAAGTTTCAACGACCCTCCTCTGAAGGGTGTGATCACTATGATCAAATAAACCCACAAGGGCATCTTCAACAGCCAAAGGAGCACTGACAAGGTCTTCCATTCGGTCGTTGATGGCACTCTTCCTCTTGGGAGTATCAATATTTTCACCATCCTCTGTGAACATCTCTAGTTCAGAGAGACTTCTAGCAATGTTGGATCGAAGTTCGCTTAATTTAGTTTGTTCCAGCAGTTGACTTGCCTTTAGTGCCAACTGCATAAAAATAATTACAAATCAGGATTTTGCTCAAAATATTCCAAGGATGTAAAAGTATCACCCGCAAGATGAAATGGAAAGTAGATAATTGAAGGATATATATTCACAATGCTCTCCAAGTAGAAGAGATGCCATGTCCAGAAAATATGTGATGAATAACATGAAATTCTACTTTTAGCTTGAACAGAATTTCTCAGGGTATTGTCCAACCTCAGAATAACTTGTATGGTTGAGTAAAGAAAAACGGATTAATTGATCCCTATAAGCAGCAGGATTAGGGTAAACCAATTTATCCATTAGACGCAATATCAGCTTATTTTTACTCTTGATGCCCTGAAAATCACAAAAAATGCAGTTAATTCAATTGCTGTATAATGTCAACAAGACATCGAGGAAGCAAAACACCCTTGCTGAAGTTGTTATAAAAGTTCGTACCTGATGAGAGAGCACAATATCAACAATCTTCAATAGATCCTTCTTGTATTGAAGACGCAGACGTTCAATTACATCAGCCTAGACATCAAGGGAAGGAACATAAATATTCTAGAAAACTAAAAGATAAAGAAAACTTTTATATTAGAAGAGTTACTTAGTTCCTCCTAGTGTATATTTTGTGGCCTGATAGACCAGTAATTTGTAACTTCAAATGACAGCCAGAAGAAGAAAACTAAATATTTTTATAAGTTTTTATATAAAGCTCCCCAATAAAATAAAGAAACCATTTGATTTAGACAAAGAAAGAAAATTATATAATTATCAGTTTGAATCTTGTAAAAACTAGAAATAAAATGCACAATAACAATGAACCAAAGATTCTTATAAGTATTAACATCAACCAGAAAAATACTTCCTTTGTCGGTAGAAGTCATAAAAGGTCAAAACAGATTGCCACACAATATCAGTACAAGCAGCTGAATAATTATAATAACCTGAATATTATCGCTAAATAATTCCTCAACAGAAAGATACTCTTCAAAAAGGGATTGAACAATTATATGGGCATGGCTCTCTCGTCCACCCTCATAAGACTTAACAAGACTCAGCAGAGGTTCAACTAGTCTTTCTTGGGCTCCTTTTTCTTTCTCGGGACAGGAAGAAAGATGAGCCTGCAGTGTAAAACATGCCTCATAAATTATTCATATTAAATGGGGAAACATCAAAATGAACAATTCCGGAAAAGAAACTTACTTCAAGAATTCCCTTCAATAATTTGGCGGGGAAATCAACAATTTGGGAGCTTGAAATCCTCTCAAACTCCTTATATTTTGATTCCAGCTGAAAAGCCACAAGTTCAACACCAGCTCAGATTACTTTTAACGTACTAAACCACATTAAAAAAAATCAGCATGGTATCTCTTTACCTCATTCTTTAGATCTTTGGGAAGACGGGTTGCCAGAACTGCCAAGCACTCTTGCCATTGAAGGAAAGGCAACTCAGGACTATCAAGACAATTAAGCAAACTTTGCACAACCTGTGATAGTTGTCTAGCTTGTTAACAAGACAAACATACATATATATATGTCTCATAATAATAATAATAATAATAGAATCCAAAAATCTCCTATCCGTAACAGATTACTCAACCACCTAGAATGCGATAAAATTATAGTGTTTATAAATCAAGGTGAAGACTTCACTCACTTCATCAATATTGTGCTCATACCCAGCAAGAATCATCCTTGCAGCATTTAAGCTTGCTGCACACTTCTGATGAACTTTACCAGAAATTGCAGTAGGAGGTCCCAGGACTGGGAAGCTCCCTGTGAAGGGCTCTGCCTTTCTTACAGCTGAAGGATCATCTAGGTCAAGACTTGCTATAAGTTCACCAGCCTGCAAAAAGTGATAATATATTATTTATGTTCTTCAATTTTAGCACCTGTACTTCTTTATGGAATTGAATGCTAAATACCTGCATTGCTTGACCTTCAGACATTTTGAAATGAATAATTCCAGAAGCAGGTGAAAGAAGAGGCATGCACATTTTCATGACCTCAACTTCAGCATATGGTGTGTCAGCATCAACATGACTGTCATCTGCGACCAAATATCTCAAAAGCTTGCATGGTGTCTCCGCCATCAACTTCGATGGATCATGATCATTCTGTATAGACAATAAAAGGTTTAAAAACTTACCTTGGACACAAAAGAAATAGTTAATGTTAAAATAAATTCATTTAACCTGAAGCAAGCAAGTCCTTCCATCTATTAGAAGGCGAGTTCCAGCTGCTTCTTCCTCTGCATATATTACATGACTGTTTCCATCCAGCTGTAACAAGTGGAAACTTCTAGTTAATAACTCAAGAATATAGAACAAAAGACCAGTCATAAAATAGGGATGTTTAGCATAAACTACACTATTAGCCAAATTGAAGATGAAGTTATTGATGCAACCAATACTTATTTAGTTTATATTTTCTTTTGGTGAATAATTTACTTTATGACTAGCATTAATTACAAAATGCACTTTAGATGCACATCATTTCTTCTAAACAGCCCAATCATACACTATCCATACTAAAGTATTATTTGTTGCTTTACCAAATTTCTTTCCAGATATGGTTTGCTTTAAGTCTTAACTCTGATTAAATAATGCAATCATTAGATAACGATAAATCAGCTGTACGTAAATGCCCACATATGTCTGGCAAAAAAAAAAAGGTTTGAAGATCTCCAGAAAAAATAAAGTACTTTTTCATACATAACATTTCTGTAACATACTGATAGAGAAGCACAATGCATTCACAAATACTCTATGCTAAACGATTAAATCATGATACTAAAATTTTAGAAATCAGAGCAGCAATAGTTTATGTCTATATCAAGGAAATTATAGCAAAAGAATCTCATTAAGATTGAAATAGCAATGCAAAATGTTCACAAACCATGGGATGATATAATTTTGAGTATGATGAATAGTACTGTCGTGGGGAAAAGTGCAAGATAAATAGCAAGCATAAAATAGGTGTTTAGAGAACAAATACTTGCCTGCATAAGCAAACCTCCATCACGTAAAGTATGTATTTCTGCTTCTATCTCTGATTGATTCATTCTCAATCTATAACTTCCAGATCCACCTCGTATCATGTCAATCTAGAAATTGTTTTACAAGATGAGTTACACAAATTTATTCTCGCCTGATATGGCATAAGTCTCAACAAAGATAAGTAGAAAACCAAATTGACATTTATAAGAATACTTACTGTATATTTGCTTCCCTCAATATTCAAGGACACTTGAGAATGGACAAGAGATATGTGCTGTAACAGTTGACAAAAAAGATTTTCATCACTATAGGGTTTAAAGGCACTGAAAACTATAGGGTCTTCCCATTCACAATACCTTGGGAGGGATTTGTCCCTTTTCAAGATAGCCAACATAGTCTGAAACCAAAGCTGCACTGCTAGCAGAAGCTTTCTGCATTAATTGAAACAATCACGGTTATGAATGAACATATGAAACTAACAAAAGCTCAAGGAGATAACGGATATAACAAACGAAGTTTGCTTACATAGAGTGCCCCTCCAACAACAGAAAGATACCAGGGAGGCCTCTCTGCTCTAACACGCATTGCAATTCTACTGTCTAGCCAACCTGTGTGAATTTTGTTGTCTCTGTAGTCAGAAGCCTGTGATCAAATATTGGAATATTGTCACTTCAGCATTTTAAACACCTTTCACAAAACAATTTGTAGTAGTGTGAGTAATTTACATTCAGAAGATCAATGGTGTAATCAACATTGGTACGGATTTCTCCCCGAATTTGAATCTCCTTCAGCCCTAGAACCATATTTGCAATTGCTAAAGCCCTAGATTCTCCAAAAGCAAACACATGCCCTGAGGTAAAAGAGACCAGATTAGAAGATAGTATAAGGTGAGTATAGTATGGGAATTGTGTAAATACATGCATGATCCTTAAGAACAAGAATGTTAAGGAGAATTTATACCCTACCGTAACAAATTCACCAATAATGAAGTTTGTTATATGCATTACTTAACAGAAGAATCAATATTTCAAAATCATTATCAGAAGCTCTCACTAAATCTGAGAAAACTGAGTGGACATGATGTTTTGCTTCTTTTCCCAACAATGATCATCTCTATTCCCTAGTACCTGTAATCTAAAAAACAGAACATCCCTCCATTTCCATGACATTTTTCCTGCTCCACCCCTATAATTTGCAAAATGCCACTCTGTCTCTTTTTGTTTTATCAGATTGAAATATAACACAGGAAAAGAAGGTTGCAAAATTTTGAGTAAATATATAAAATGTTGTTAAACCTTATATAATATTGGGTGATACTTAGTCCATTTAATACCACTAATACAGATATGAGGACGACAACCAACATAAAACTGCAGGGACTATGAGAAATTATTATGCAAAGCTGCTCGTCGAAATATGGAAGAGGGTCATTGTACACAACCTTATTCTTGCATACGCAAAGAGGGTATTTTTGGATTCAAACTCATCCAACTAGTCACCAAGGCGCAACTTTATTGTTGTGCCAAGGCTCACCCTTAAAAAATTATTACCACTGCTTAGTGTGGAGACCTATGAAGAACAATTTTACATACACAAGCAAATGTGCCTGCACACATCTGTTTGACACATGCATTGAAATTTCCGTTTTCCCAACCTTTCATCAAATCCAACTGTACATCCTAGCTCTTGGCTCTACTACTAAAAGATCATGAGTTCATGAGTTCAAATATTAATCATGTGTCCCATAACAAGTGAGGTGTACTGCTCATTATGCATTGAAAGAAGGTGGAGAAGGTAAAAACAAACAAAATATATCCACATCGTGATGTATCTACTAGATTCCATCCTATAATCTCAAAGAGAAGATTGTCCAACTGATTTATAAGTTGCACTTCACGAATTGAGGCAAGTGATGTGAAACTTTCTAACACCCCTCCTCTCTAGATGCCTACCAAATTGGAGATGCCACCGGAATATGTGATTCAAAGATAGGCTGTATATAGGCTCTTCTACAATGTTTACACCTTAAAACCACTTCCCATTAAATGAAGTTTTCCAACAAACGTATAAGGTACACCCTAGAATTGAGGCAGGTGGTGCGTGAACTCTAAACATTATCAACACAATACTATGGAATATGCAAGTTCCCAATTGAAGATCATAATGATATATTAGTCATTTGAAAATCAACAGTAGTTAATTTGTTTACTTGTTTAATTCATTAATTTTACTACTTACCAAACTGTGAATCTGAGAATTCATGAATTCCTCCTCCAGACTGCAAATATATAATTCAACAAACTTTAGCACCACAACATTTGTTATGCCTGCATCTGAAGAAACAGAAGACTTACCTTGACAGAGAAGTATGCCCACACATTTGGCTTGCTTTTAAAGCTAAGCTCCTGCACAAATACTTGAACTCAGTACATGTTACACGATGAATGAAGCAACAGATGATATTGATGTTGGACTTGGTAGTTAACCTGCACTTTGCCACTCGTAGGCTTAAAGCCATCATCGGGGTCCTCACTAGTCACTCGCACAGCCACACAATGACCTTTTGGCTTTGTGGATTGTGCTTTGTCAAAATCAAAAGGGGTAGCTAAAACTGAAGTTTTTCTCCAAGCATCATATCCACCACCATGCTCCACCCCATAGAAACGCCTTATCTCTGTTAAAGGAGACACATGAAATACATGTAAGAAATTAAATAATAGAAAAGAGGAAAGCAAATAACAGTAAAGAATAATTTAAACTATTCATTGGGTCCCAACCGTTTTCCTCATTTTAAGTTTCAGTCTATACGAGAAAATTGTAATCTTTAGTCCCTAGTAAAATTTTAATGGAAATTAAATAAGGAAGGCTTAGTAGCAGATTTACACTGCAAGAAAAAATCTCTAGTTTTGGGTATAAGGCAAAATCTTATCTTTTATACAAATGTAGGGACTAGGACTTAAAGTTATCTCATGTAGGGAATAAATTTAAAGCTGTGACAACTATAATGAAGTACCAACTCTGATCCAGACACCGGACACACACTAACATGGACATCAGGATATGGCTAATGTCCAAAGTACAGGACACAGCAACACATCTAATATTTATTTTAATATAACAAAAATCTCAAATGAAAATGAAAATTTATATGATTCACACTAAAAATAAATTTGTAAAGTTATAGTTTTTCTACAATAATGGCTCTCAATTAAATTTTTGGAAACATACATCTTAAAAGTTAAAATAACTAGTTTAGCCTTATGAAAAAAACATCAACAGAGATATTATGAGGCTCACAAGTTTTATAATATAAGTTGGTTTCTTCTAATTTTTCTTATTTTTTTATGATAGCAGTGTCTAGGAAGTGTTTAGTCAAAAATAGGTGCGGCTCACTATCTTTACTTGTGTTCAAATTGTGTCTAAGCTTCCAAGATTTTTTTTCTCAAAGAAATATAAGAACTAAAAAGAATAATTATGACATTATTAGAGTGTCAACATGTGTTATGCTATTTTACATTCCTAGGGATCAAATCAATAATTTAACCTAAAGAATATATCTGAAGTTGTACCAGGAATTTGCCAGAGGGGGACACCCATTCCAACGGCAACTTGGGCTGCTGGCAGATTTATCTCTGCTATCCACTCAGTAACAGGATGTTCAACCTATATAACAATAACAAAAACAATCACTGATGGTTAAAAATAAAATAACATAAAAACAAAACAAGGTCTAGAAAGTAGGAAGAACTGATTTCAAGCCACGCCACCTTTCTAACTAATCTCCAAAATTATAACAGAAGCATTTCCCAAACATAAGTATTAAGCTAAAAGGTAGTTGAAGGCTACCTGTAGCCGAGGGTTCAACTCTAGAAAGTAGTACTCTCCAGTTTCCATACTATAAAGGTACTCAACAGTAGCCGCCCCGACATAATTTACTGATTTAGCCAACCTTCTAGCTGCTTGCTCAAGTTGTTTCACTGTCTCTATGGGTGCTACGGTAATGGGACCCTCCTCAATAATCTGTTACAGACGATTGATTAGGTAAATTGAGAGATTCAATTCACCATGGCAATTTGTTGGGCAACAAAACGTTTGCGTACCTTTTGGTGCCTCCTTTGAACACTGCAATCACGACTATGCAAAGCTGCAACATTTCCGTACTGATCACAAAGTAACTGGACTTCTAGATGTCGACTCTATTTAGAACAAAAGAGATTATCAGAATTCGACCAAGACCCTAGAATCATGTTCTTTCAGATCAAAGTTCAGTGGATTATCTAACCTGGGATGCAACCTTCATTATAAATATAGGTGAACCCGGAACTTCACCTTGGACTTGCTTGAACAATGCCCTTACCTCATCATCATTATGAACCTAAAAACCCACATGACTGTTAGTTTCTAAATTGAACCAAATAAATCATACCAAAATAAAATCCGCACAAGAATGTTTCTTGTTCTTATAGGTATATACGGAGTTTCCAATTTGAAAACAATTAACATACTCCTGGAAGACAAGGTAAGGTTATAGGATTTTCTAAATGCTACAGTAGTGTTTATGCAAGAAGCAAACCTTTCTTATGCCTTTACCACCACCACCCCAAGATGCTTTGATCATTGCAGGGTATCCTACAACTTGACAACTTGCTACAGCTTCCTCTGTTGTATACACACACGCTTCCCGATAAATTTCGTCAGGAATAGTAACCAAGGAACTTTCAGGAGGAATTTTCACCTGTAAGAAGAAACTTCAACTCATGAGCAGGGCATCTCTCACAAAAGAAAAGCACTATAATAGGAGATTGAAATCTACATGAGAACCACTCCATCGAAGAGTTGGCACTTCTGCTGCTTGAGCAATCAAGGATGAACCAATTTTATCTCCCAATGCAGCCATAGATATGGCAGGAGGTCCAAGAAATACAATTCCTTTTGCTTTTAATGCATCTGGAAGCTCAGGATTTTCTGAAGCATGACCCCAACCAGGCCACACGGCATCAACATGAGTTATCTCAGCCATCTGGGCAGTAAATTTTATGCCAATAAACAGAATTTGTAAGTTATATAGGTCAAAAAAGAATAAGTACTACATAAGCACTCAAATCACTATAGTAACAAGAATGAACTGCATTGAGCTATAGGCAACAACAACGTATCCAGCAACAGGAACAAATTGTGCAATACCAATTTTTGTAGAATGAATATTTTATGTCTGGAAGATCAATAGCATTATGTTCGTTGTAAATGACATTCAACTTGATAACTTTAAAAAATCAGAAAAATTAAATATACATGGCCAAGTATGATTTCCATCCGTACTGTCTTTTCTTTACTTTCCTTAACAAAATATGCATGGCATTTTGAATTACAAAATCTCATGAAGTCAACATCACACACCTCAAGAATAAGCTGCACATTGGCATAGTTATTGTTATTGGTCCCACCAGGTACTTCCACAAATTGATCAGCTATTCTGATATGTTCGGCATTGATTCGCATGTCCTCTGGAGTAGCCATGGCAACCAACAAGATGGCTTTTTCTGTGCCAAACGTCTCATTGGCCCAGCTCCTAACACTACGTATAAATTTGACTGCTGCCATTCCATTGTTTGCAATTAAAATGCTATGAATTGGCTTGTTTCCGCCAAGGGCATTGCAGAATTCATCTACTTCGGATATTGCAGCAGGGTGCCTATTTGGCTGTACACTATTTGCATATCCATTCCGACGCCCAACGTCAGCCATTATTGTTCTCCTTCTGTATGTCTCCTGTGTACAACATAACAAAAAAATATTACCAGCAGCTCAAGACATACGAGAATAAATTAGGAGCTAGGATTTTTTTTTCAATTTATATTGCTTGTTCAGTAAACTTTCTGAAGAATCATTGAACCAACTTATTATAATAATGAACTCAAGATAAATCATATAAATAAGAAGTAAAAAAATCCATCTCATCTTTTACTGGCATCTTCGGCATGATGTAAAAGAAAATGGATAAACCAAAGAAAAAGTTGTAAAGCTCTTTTTGGTCAACCACATATGGACTTGGTAAGAAACAACAGATTTGGAAACACTGACAACTGTGGCTGACACGATTAACTCATTTTGGAAAATCGGGATTCCAAGCATAAAATTCTGTCACAAATCAATTTCTCCCAAACCTGCAGTTTTCACTCTAAGATACAAACAATCAAACACATCCTACTGGTTCACTCTCACTCTCAGATGCGGTATGGAGAAACCATAAATTGCCAAAGAAAATTATAAAACAACAGGTCAGCGTCTAATGAGATAACTCACTGCTACCTTTTCAATCAATTAACCCCTCTCCAACTTCCGATTCAGCAAACAGACAGATTTTATACTAGAGCAGACAAACCCAAAACCAATTCCAAACAAAAGGACATAAAAAGGCTCTTCTTTTCCTTCACCAACAACATACAATTCACAGAGCTTTTAACATTAAGTGGGTGCGCAGAAAAAAAAAGAAAAACAGAAATGAAGTCAAAGAGAATTACACACGGGGAACACAAAAGGCAGAAGAGAAAGGATCACAGCACAGACCTCCGGAAGAAAGAAAGCTGGGCGGACGAAATCAAGAATTTGTTTTTGTTGTTTTTAATTTTATTCTACAAAATTGGTGGGAGTTGGAGAAGAAGCATTGAGAGCTTAAGAAGGTGGGTTACAAGTGAGAGAGTTGTTGGGGTATTCCATGTGAACGGTGATGATGATCAGTGACAATGATCATGCATAAACCAAACCAAACCAAATAGTGAAAAAGTTGGATGGGATTGAGTGAGGTAGGTTTGGGTTGGGTTGGGTCTCTCTATTCAATGAAAGCTGCACGTGGTACCTGCCTTTGCCACACCTCTTGAGGAACTAGTATTAGTAGTAGTAGTAGTTCCCAGCTACCCCCTCTCTCTCTCTCGTGCTTTCTCTCTCTTTGTGAGTGATGCGAATAAATTATGGTGATAATTCAAATAATCAGTAAAAAAAGGGTTCAAAGAATTGGGGTTTGGCTGGGTAGAAGAAGGAGATGTATGTGACGTCATCAAAGGGATGAATGAATCTAATTAATCTACCACAACACATGTAAACAAACATGTAACATGATTGAGGTGCCTCTCTTGACTATGCGTTGTGCTCTGTTGTTTTGTTCTGTTGGTGGTCACTGCTGTTGTCCACCAACCCTTCTTCCTTCTATGAGTAGACGTTGATGAGTCAAATATGGAAGCTATGTTCCTTCCTCCAATTTCATCAATTTCAATTACTGCAGCCATCGTCTCCACTTCTATCCATTTTTAGTATTTTTTTTATTTCAATTTTTCATTATCCACATAAGTACATTCTAGTTTCAGTTTATCAAATCAAAATTTTATGGAATCAACATTTCCTTCTCATTTTTTTGTTCGCCGTCAAATTTTTTTTTTTTTTTTACGTTAAAAACAAGATTGTTGTGTGTTTCAATTAAAAAAATCACTTCAATAATTTACTCAATAAACGTATTAAATTTTGTAAGCTTTTCAAAATAGAATTTGTCTTTTTAATCGAAAAACATCAAAATATAAGAAATTCGTGTAAGTTTATAATTGTAAATTTCTATTTTATAGTAACCATTTTAAAATTAAAAAACTGGGAACAAATCTTAATTTACACAACATATATGAAAACTAAACTCAGATTTAGTAAGTGCATTGCACGTGTGTGTACCTTCAAATGGGACATTTTATTTTGTCTACTTTTTTCCTAGCCAGATTTAAACTTAATGTTTTTAGTGGCCGTGATTAAGGTATAAATAACATAAGATAGTGATGGAAAAAATTAACATTGTTTAATGGCATAAGAAATGATTTCTTGTACTACTTAACAGACTGTCTTTGTCGTTAGTTGAATGGGTAAAATTGTAATTCACTGATTATTTGTTAATAATTAATATTGACATATATATATATATAAGGATATATAGAATTTCAATAAATTTTGCTTCGCCTATAGTTGGGAGTTAGGTCTATTCATGACATCCACACCTTTCTCTACCGCCCCTGATTTTGGTTTTAATTTAATGTGTGAGGTGAAAGAAAAACACACACCAAAAAGTCCTACTTCATTAATTTTTTTATTTTTTTAATTTTTGTTACATAAATTTCACAAGGTAAAAGAAAATGGGCTCAAAGAACATGAATTGACTCAAAACGCAGAACTTTGTGAACCAACCACATGTTTGAACCAAGACTTTAGAATTTGAAGTATGAGAAGAATGATTTTGTTTGTTTTGCAGAAAGAATATGTAACCATTTTGTGTTACAAATTGGGTAGGTGAGGACCAGTTTTATTTTGGTAATATACGTCAATAGTTTATAAGTGGCTGTGCTTAGGTCTTACGTAGAATGAATTTTTTTCTGGCTCAGAATAATTTCAACATGGATTTATATGAACTACACGTGCCTATTGGCCAAGCACAAATTTGTCAAAATAGCAATGTTATCACAAGAAGCATCATACGGCCAGACAAACATCCTATTTCTTCACATGCTTTTCTAATTATTAGATCCTCCAAACCAAAATTACTTATACCGTATATATATAAGTAATGTACATGATTATTGGTGATTACATGTTATAAAGACATATAGGTGAGGAAAATCTTAATCTTGTAAAATTTCGTGATAATGAATTAAACTTCAATTTATTAACTAGTATGGTATCATAGGTTTTTATAACAAGACTTATTATGATTATTTATTATCTAGTATTAGAATTTGGTCAAATCATTTACAAATACTTGTCTCATATTAGATGTTTAACTTCAACATGAAAAAAATATTAAAAATCTTATATTTGTCTCTGTGGGGCTTTCATTTACTCTTAAATTTGCTAACATTTTTGATTGTATTGTATGTTGCAATAACTTAAGACGCACTAAAATTGTTTATCCATATGTACCAATGTAAAAGAGTCGTGCATCTCCAACCATATGACAACCATAAAATGTTTGATAAGAATAGTAGATGGTAACTATTAGGTTTCATAATAATAATTATATGAAACCTACTTAGCACTTAATTAGTTAGATGATATCCGTTTTCGTTTGAATGTTTCATTTTTAAAAATGTGTCAATTACGTCTCAATTTTTGAAAAAATGTTTCAACTAGATCCTTTTAAAAGATATCATTAATGGCGTTAGCGACATATGTTCATATGTGATTTTTTTTTTCATTTTCTTTTCTTTTCATTTCTTTTTTAATATTTAAAAAAAAATGTCACATGTCAGGTTCCTAATGTGATATGTGGAACTATCACTGTCATGCAGTAAGGTAGGTACTACTATGTGTTAGTGTTATTACTAAGTTTCATTGTCTTGATTTCAATTTAGTCTTTCTGGTTTAATTTAGTCTCAATTATGTTATTTTTCATAATAAAGCAATATAGTATCTCTCTTAAAATTGAGACCAAATTTATTCATGTTATATTCATTTTTTTATTGAAAATGACGTTATAACATATTATATTTTTCTTAATTGTTAACCCATATTGTGTTATTCATGACTCTTAGTCCCTGGTTGAAACGCATTTGAAACATTAAATAAATTTAACAAAATTTGGTTAAAATGACTAAATTCACATTGTTATGAAGTTGGGAGACTAAATTGGACCAAAGTTTTGAAGGGAAACTTACTACAATTTTCACCCAAAGTTAAGGGATCAAAAACATATTTAACCTTAAATATTTGTACTTAATTTTGTAAGTCATTTTTAATAATAAATATCGATGTAATATTTATATAAATAATAAATTTCGTCTTAAATTTAAGAAAAAAACAATATTTCTCTATTTTGAAAAAAAAATAAAATTGGACTAACTTGAATCAAAAAGACATATGTGAGGACTAAATTGAAATTAATATACATATGTGGAAATTAAATTGAAATGAAAACAATTACACTTGATAGTAATACTGACACACATGGCAATACCTTGTCACGTGACACTAACACGTGTTACACCAGGAACCTGACATGTATTTTTTTTTGAATTAAAAAATGTAAAAAAATTAAAAATACCACATATTGACGTGACACGCTGTTAATGTTATTAATGATTACTTTTTTTTTTAAATAGACCTAATTAAAATATTTTTTTCAAAAAAATATAACATAATTAACACATTTTTAAAAGCGGAAACAACCAAACAAATGTGGATATCATCTCACCGATTAAGCCTATTAAAAAAGATAACGGATTTGAATTAGGGTGTGTTTGGAAACACTTTAAGAAGATTGATTATATTTGACATGGGAAAATCAATTTTGGTTGATGGAGAAGCTATAATAAGTTGATTCTCTTTAATGTGAATTATTCATCTAAAATTGATTTTAGAAATTGATTTTGGGTGTCTCCAAACAATTTATTAACATAGATTGATTTTAGGAATTGATTTTGGGTGTACCCAAAATATGTCTATCCTAAAGAGGAAATTATTTGCTGATACTTTGCGCTAATAAATATTCAAAGAGAAAAAAACAAAGAAAAGTGTAAATGTGATTAATAATGCATTTATTGCTACAGCTTGTATTAATGATAAAATATATCACGTAACGATATTTCTTGACTTGCATTACTGATACATTATTTTATTGAAGGGAAATTATATTTATTTGTCTCTGGTGCTATATTTTTCTTGAGTTGGGATACACTAAAATACTCTTCCATCTCTTAGTTTAAAATAAATATTTATCTTATTTAACTTTTTATTGGTCACACGTATTAAAAATATGTATTTTCTTTTTGTATTTTTAATAAAATAATATTAATCTCCTTTATTTTTTCACAGGAATTTACATTTTTAGTAAAATATTTTTTTTATTTTAATAAAATGAGAATCACACCATCTCCAATTATAAAAGACATTCCCTTCCCTTATTTTTTAAACAAATATGGTATTCATTACCGTTAATTATTTTATGAAAACTCCTATATTTTATATTTTTAATAAAGAGTCACTCATGTATATTATTTTATTTAAAAATATAATATTAACTAAAATTTAAGTACAAATTACAATAATTTTAAAACTAAATTTTTAATATACAAAATTACTTTTAAAAAATTAAAAATCGAATAGTTTACGTATAGAAAAGTTGCATCCATCCAACATTCATATTTTTTATTGCTTTAATATAAATATTAATAGTTCTTATGTTATTAATAAAATGGTGTTGGTGCTCTTCATTTTATTTATATTTATAATTTTTTTATAAATATTAAAATTATATTTAAATACAATAATAAATTCATATCTGTAATACCATTAATATGTGATCGAAGCTAAAGTTTTAAGGTTTGATGTTACAATTTTAGGTTCAAAAAAGTGTTAATTTTAATGTAGTTTATATATGCGACTAGGATCATAATTGGTTTATATGTAGTCCTTCAGTTTGTGAAAAAAACTAATTATTTTAGTTATTATATGTTTTCCTACGTCTTGGTCTGTTATTTTCTTTAATTAGTATTTGTTTGTAACTTTTTCTTGTTTATTTTTATTTCTATTATCTCCTAAAGTTAGCGTTTGACTTTGGCACAAGAGAAACTGGGTTGAAATTTTAGGTATAAACTTTATTACACAATTGTTGCTTGTGGGTGATTACGTGGGTCATGAAAATAATTGACCATAGTGTTACTTGTTATGTAAATTATTTTATAAATTAACTTTATTATTAGTCGATACGGAATTTTCAAAAAATTTCTTCATGTTGAATTATATAAATATGTTTTAATTCATATTCTTATATCACTAATGAAACTTTTGAAATAAGGATTCATTGGAGGGACTTAATACCAATATGAAATTCGAGTCCAATCTGAATAAGAGATTGACATCACTTTCAATCCAAAACCTAAAAAAATCTATATATGGTTCTTTATCTTTTACATAGTGTTCAACTTTCTCACTTTTACCTAATTTAGAATTTAGACTCAAGCTTGTATTGCCAATAATGATTTCCTTCTACATTAATACATTCCTCTTCGAGTGGAATCATTCACTATTACATAGTATTCGTTTCTTACGGTCGTTCATCTTAACGATACATACTTACCTAAATATTTTATTAGGAAAGTTTTCGATACAATGACTATATTGTACTCATAAGAGTCAGCCAACAAGATTGATCATCATTAAAAATTAAATTTTATGTTTAACTCAACTCTATAAAATTGTAAAATTTACATTAACTTTATATATTGTAAACTGATCTCATTTTCGATACAGTACTTCCAATAACCTATATAAAAATTTCAATTTTATTAAGAATCTCAAATATGCTTATATACAATTATATATATTTTTAATGTCATCATAGATAAGATTCTAGTGTTAAATCTAACTTTATTTCAATCGTACTCTTCTATTTAAGGAATTTAAATTTAAAACATTTTGAAAAAAAAGGTTTGTACTTTGGAGAAAATTACATTATTAGTATTACTATTTTATTATTATTTTAATTCAAGGCCAGAAGAGAGTGTTGAAATTTGTTGATAATGAATTGATGAATGAGTGATTTGTCAATAGCGAGATGGCAAAGTGGCTTAACATGTAACCGCAACGACTAACATTACCTCATGCTTATTTGTGTTGATGCAAGTGGATACAACCTAATAAATCATACTAATCAAGATTATCTTTTAGGATACCATCTCTATCACTTCACCATACTTTTATTAATTGCTGATTACTAATCATTTGTTTTTGTTAATTATTGTACCACCCTACCTATTTTGTAACTTAGTAGTATAATTTTAAAGCACGGCGTGGGGAATGAAGCGTGAAACGGAAAGGGACCTACGCTTTACTAAAAATAAATACTAGTCGTCACACAGAGTGTACTCAGTTTATAAAAACGAAAATGATTTTTTAACAAATTTTTTACAATATCAATATGGTAATATTAAATTAAAAGAATATCTTTTTAAAATATATTTTTTAATATAACAAGGTTTAATTTCTTAGGAAATAAAATTGTTCAAATTTGTCATTTTTTTTTCAAAAGTATAGAAATTTTACAAAATTATTATTTTTCGATAACTTATTTCAACCTTTGGAGTATATTGTAAATTGCATTCACAGAAAACAAGTAAGAATAACGTGGAAAATCTGGTTCCATAGGATACATAACAGGTGCAGAGTGAAGGGATAATTTACATAAAGTAAATAAGTCATAAAATCTCTTTTTTGTAAATTATAACCATCTTTTGATTCACATCTCTGAGAACTGTTCTGTATTTTTCAACATTCCATTGGGGGCCACCCCTGTCCTCTGAAGCTTGATTCAGAGCCAAATTGGGACATGAAAAACAAAATTTTCAAGATGACAATGAAGTTCTGTATTTTTTTTTAACTTTTGTGTGGCAGATTGGCATAGGTAGGGTTCCGACCAAATGATTATGAGAGACGTCCTCCACAGAGGTTTACACGCTGGCGTGGCCTAAGGTGTCTTCTGTTGCGAGTCAGTTAATAAGTTAATAATGATTTTTTTATTTTTTTATTTTTTATTTTTTATTTTTTATTTTAAATATTTTAGATCATCACATCATAAAAAAATAATAAAATAAAAGTGAGTAAAAAATACGAATCAAAATATGATTATACTAATCAGTTTATGCAGATCACTTCAATGATTCCATGCATATAAAAAGTTCAGGAATCAACCACGTACATTTGCAAGGAATGGGAGTCCATGCAGTTTCAAAATGGAGTGTAGTGTGTGCAGTTATTAGTCTCATGTCATGCTTCAAATTTATTACATTCAAATTTTGAAGAAAATAAAGTATAATTATTGTTATGAAGTAAATTTGAAGTTTAATTCGATCATAAATTAATTTATAAGATAAAATTTATATCTATAAAATTATTGGAGATGAAAAAAAAAAGGTAATTTTTAGATTAAATTACTCTTTTGATCCTTTTATTTGTCATGAAATTTCAGTTTGGTTTTCAAGTTGTTTGTTGTCTCAATTTGGTCTTCATTCTCTTAAAAATGATTCAATTTTTCCTTACCTTTAACTTTGACTAGATGGGATTAAAGTTAACGCCACCTGTCAATTTCGGATTTTTTTTTTAATTTTTTTGAATTTTTGAATTTTTATTTTATTTTTTACACATGTCACTTTATTAAGTAAAAATGAGACAATTGAGCACTATACAATAATAAAGACTCATCAATTCTTCATCTTAAGATTCTGGGTTAGGAGTGATGTTAATTTGTTATGTGTGAGTAATACTCATCTATTATTGATGTTAAATCTTTCCGATAATTTCCTCTCGAAAGATTCAACAATTTACATAGGTTCAATTTCTTTTAAACTTGTTTAATAACTTTTTAGACTAATTATACGTTTAGTTAGCTCATGACTGGTTAATTTTGTCCTCAATCGGTCATTAGTTGTTTGCCGGAACAATTATAAAATCAGTTTATACACTGAAAACTCGTTTTATTTCAACAATAATTTGTTAGGTGAAGGGTAGAGGATGTTATCGATATTTTTGAGTGTGTGTGTGATTGTCTTGTGTTGTGTGGAGAGTTGAGGTCGCATTAAAGACGAGCGTTGTCTTATGGGGGCCAACTTCATTGGGAGTTGTGACCATCATCAATTAGCCATGCCATATAAAATAAAACTTGGATCACAAATCAACCTCTGCCTATTACTTCCATATTTTTATTTTCTCCATTTTTCATGATTATTTTTTAATAAAATAAATATAATTATGATGAGTAATATTATATTTTTTAAATTTGATTTGAAAATTAATAATATTTAATTTTTTAAATTATATATGAAGGTAATTATAAGTATGTATACATTTATTATTTCATCATTTTCATGTCCCATCTCAGTATCAATTCTATCTTTGTATATGTTTAAATTTTTAAAATACATTTAATTTATTACATAATAATAAAAAATTATATTCACATTTATTAAGGTATATTTTTAATACGATTTAGGTTTTAATTTAATATTATTTGATATTCTTATTTAATATTTATTATAATTTTCTTTTATGTATTTGATATTGGCGAAAAAGTAAATATGTTTATATTAAATACTTAATATATTAAATACATTGCAATATCATAATAATATGATTCATATTATTGATGTTATTTTTTATTTTATTAAAAAAGTTTAATTAATATTTGTAATAATGAAAAAATAGGTATGGATATATGATGCATTGATAATTCAATTTGGATCTCGTATAATTTATATTTTAATTGATCTTATTTTGCGATGACTGTAATATGATATACATACGTTAGTACTCTGTGACTTGATTTAACATTTGACTAATTATGAAACGTTTTGTTTAATGGTTTAGAATGTTAAATGAGATGTTACACCTATAGTAGAAATGTTCTAATAACATATATATTTATTTGAATTTTAGTTTTCTTTTAGGTATAATTACTCATATAGTACCCAGTTTGGGGCTACTGTGTCAAATAGGTACCCGATTTAAAAAAAATGTCAATTGCTTCCCAACTTTTGAAAAAGTGCTTCAGTTAGGTCCCTTTCAAACGGAGTTGACTAACGCCATTAGTCAACATGCCACGTGTCAGTATGTGATTTTTTTAATTTTAAATTTTTTTAAATTTTTTTGAAAAAAAAATGTCACGTGTCAAGTTCATGTGTGTGACACGTGGCATTGTCAGTGCCACGTGGTATCGCAATGCCACATGTTAGTGTCACTATGAGATGTCATTGTGTTGATTTCGATTTAGTCCGCATATATGTCTTTTTGTTTCAATTTAGTACCTAAATATGGGTATCTGATTCAATTTTGTCCCAATTTTTTTAAATAATTAAAATATTTTTGTAATCCATTTTTTATAAGATTAAAAATAATTAAGTATAAATACTTTTACAAAATTAAGTACTAATATTTATATTGTTTCTCTCAATTTCAGACCAAAATTATTATTTGTATAAATGTTATACTAATATTTTTTATTAAAAACAACATATTACTTTATTAATTACATTTTCATTAAGTACTCATGTTTTGTTAATTTTTTTCTAAAATAGAACAACATTGTTTCTTACTAATTTTAAACCAAAATTTCTATGGGTATGAATGTTATACTATTTTTTTTTTATTAAAAATACTTAATAAAATAACTTTTACCACTAAATTTTAATATAAATATCAAATACTTAATTTTTGTAAAACTTTTATACTTAATTATTTTTAATTTTATAGAAATTGGATTTTAATTATTAAAAAATATTAGGTCAAAATTGAATCAGATACATGTAAGTAGGTATTAAATTGAAACAAAAAAACATATATGGGGACTAAATCGAAATCAACATAATGGCATCTGATAGTGATACTGACACGTGGCATTGCAATGCCACGTGACACTGCCAATGCCACGTGTCACACACAGGGACTTGACACATGGCATTTTTTTTTTCAATTTTTTTAAAAAACTTTAAAAAAATTTTAAAAAATAAAAAAAAATCACATACTGACACGTGGCAGTTGACTAACGGCGTTAGTCAACTCTGTCTGAAAGGGACCTAATTGAAGCATTTTTTTAAAAGTTGGGATGCGATTGACACTTTTTTAAAATTAGGTACCTATTTGACACACTAGTTCCAAACTGGGTATTATATGAGTAATTATACCTTTCTTTTACTATTATATATATATATATATATATATATATATATATAATCTATGCTAGTTTTTGTGATGATAATTTATTTTGCTTCTTCATAGTAATTATATCAAGAATATAATCTAAAAAATAATAAATAAACAAACAGACTCGTAAAAATAAAAAAAAAGTGATGATGCAATTTTCCAAACTTTTCTCTTTGTTTATTTGTGGAAAATTAAACGTTTCTTTTCCTAATTTTAGGTATTTATCCCCGGTAACTTATACCTTTTATTTTTCGCATTTTTGCAAACATAGGCTAATGGTGTGTTCGTTTGAGGGTTATGCACTGTACGAGGTAATTTGGGAGAGCGGATTTTGTAGGTTGACCGCGTTCCTTTTGTGCGATTTAAAGAGATGTGAGAGAGCGGATTTGGAGGATGGATGGTTTAATCCATCCCGCAAAAGTGGGTTGATACTCGTATATAATGTGAGAGATTACGAAAATAACCTTCTGTGATGGATGATGTTACTTTGGGGCACATCGTGGGTGTGTGATTGTTGAGTGCATCCATGGACGGGGAAGAACATGAGGTGCTTGGGTTCGGTGGGGGAGAAAGAGGATGAAGGTGGTGGGTTGTGGTGGCGCGGTGAAGGAGGTGGTGGCGTGTGGTGGGGATGAAGTCCGAAATAATGCTAGGATATACGTACGAATTAGTTAACTGGTGCGGTGCAAGTGTGTGTGTGTGTATGACATCAGTTATGTAACCGGTGCCTTGGCATGAAAGGGGTTTGACACCGGTTACGACACCAGTGTTGTGTGTGTGTTTTTTTTTTTTTTCTTTTTTT
>Ga0209589_1004931_pt1 | contig 22877 bp, 20 predicted proteins | sample CowpeawhiteBW_FD_187525 | JGI IMG/M metagenome (GOLD analysis project Ga0209589, IMG submission 187525) | Root nodule microbial communities of legume samples collected from California USA - Cow pea white BW (SPAdes) (version 2) | ecosystem: Host-associated > Plants > Roots > Nodule | place: USA...
TATATATATATATATATATATATATATATATGTGTGTGTGTGTGTGTGTGTGTGTGTGTGTGTGTGTGTGTGTGGATGTGTTACTAGAGTATAAGGTAAACAATGCATTAAAATAAGAGAATGAGTTTTGCATTATGGGGTGTTATGTTTTACAGTTTTATGTGTGTGAGCTATCCTTGATTGGAATTAAGGATTGGCATGTTTTCAACTTGCGTAGTATATATTACCAATTGTGATTGAGGTATATTTTGTGTGATAATGTAGACTTGTGTTGTGCATAATAGTTGTATGTAAATTGGTAAACTAGACTTATACGTGAACTATTTGAGGTGGAAAAGTCTATTTTGGGGTGCTAAACCAGTAGTTGGCACATTATTGGTATAGCACTTGGCGACACAGTGAAGGCCGCTAGGCAATAGGAGTACCAGGGAAGTCGCTGGAGCACATGGTGCCTGGCGGTGTAGAGTGACCCGTCAGGCGATAGCCTTAAAATAGTGGGTTTGGAATCTGCCTGGCACCTGGCGGTAGGGGGGTTTCTACTAAGCAATATGAGTTGGGAATTTGCCTGGCAGCGCTTAGGCAGTGCCAAGCGATAACGTAGAGGGTAATGTCCTCTTTGACTTGCGTTTTTGTGTGTTTGAGAGGTTGGACTTGGACTAAGATATGCTTGACAGTGTCATGAGCAGGTAGGTTCATGACTGGTGATGAACGCATGATTAATATGAGCATGGAGGTTCATATGTTCGGTGTCACACTTGAGGGTTGCTACGAGCGAGGAAGTTCGTAGCTGGATGGATCACGTGTGTTGGACTATGGATGGGGAGGTCCATAGAGTTGGACTACGAGTGAGAAGGTTCGTAGAGGTTGGACCACGACCGGGCAGGTTCGTGGAAGCATGATATATCCTAGGTCCATGGTCAAGTATTGCATAGAGTGCTTGAGTTAGTAGTTTCGTTTGTATAATGAGATAATGATTAGAAAAACCTTCGGGTAGTAAGGATTTAAGATTAAGTATTAAATGGAATAAAGTAGTTTGGGTGAATCTCTATATTATTAGTTTGTATGTTTAAGTTGTTATGAGCTCACCCTATCTGTTTGTGTTTGGCGATGATCGTGTGACTTATCACATTGAGCAGATGAATTCCAGGTGATGTTGGAGATGCGTAGAGTCGGAGTGAGGGCTAGTTGGGGTTTTATTTGATGAACTTGTTCTAATTACTTTTTGTAATTTTTAATGGAGTTGGTTTTGGAACTCGAAAGTTGTAATGATTTACATTATGGATTTAGACGTTGACGCTTTGATAATGTTTTAAATTTCCTGCGCTTTTGGGAATTAATATTAAATGTCAAATTATTTTAAATATTATTTGTTTTATAAGTAATATTCAGCTAGGATGTTACAGATTACAGAGAATTAACTTGGCTTGATGAAGATGACTCATATCTAGCCATGAGAGACAAGTTTGATTTTTCACTTTCATCTTGTGATGAGCTACTTGTTGAATTATCATTGTCTTTCCAAGAAATGTAGGTGTGTCTTTCCTTGGGTTTCTTCTCCTTTTTCTTGTCACGACTTTTCTCCTTTTCTTTGTTAATGTTTGGACATTCAATTTTGATATGTCCTTGTTTGGCAAAATTATAACAAGAGAAATTAGGAGTGTTATTTGAATCACTTTGTTTATAATTGTTCCCCTTTTGATTGCCTTTGTTGCCTTTTCTCTTGAGATACTTTCCAAACCTCTTAACCAATAGATTCAAGTTCTCATTGTCACTTGATTCAGCCACCTCCTCCTCGGGTTCATCACTCTTTTCAGTGCTAGATTTCAATGTTATGTTCTTCATGTTTTTCTCACTTAACTATTGCTTATTTAGCTTTTGCTTCTCAATTTCGTGCTCCCTTAGCTTACTAAACAATGCAGTTGTGGTCATAGTGGATAGATCCCTTGATTTTGAGATGGTCGTGACTTTAGGTTGCCAACTCCTATCAAGACATTTTAGCATTTTAAATGTTTAGCTCTTTTTTATCAAGCTCTTTTCCCAAGCCTATAAGATGGTTGGTAATATATGTGAATCTTTTTTGCACTTCAACAATTGAACAACTCATTACTTTTATATCAAGGCATGCTTCCTTGCTCTCTTCACATCATTTGTTCCCTCATGAGTGACTTCAAGCACATCCCACATCTCTTTTTCACTTATGCATTAAGAGACTCTAAAGAACTCATCCATGTTCAATGAAGAGGTGAGAATGTTCTTTGTTGTACAATCATATTGAGCACGCCTTATTTACTTCTCTATCAATTGATTCCATGGCTTGTCAACCTACTTGTTATCAACATGTTAGGAGTGTAAGGTTCATTCACAATTGCATCCCAAATACCTTGAATAATTGATTCAATGAAAATTTTCATTCGAATTTTCCAAAACTGGTAATTAAGACCACTAAACATAGGTGGCCTATGTATATAAGTACCTTCTACAAAAGGAATCCTTTATGGCCGACACACTCTTTAGATGACATTCCCTCCTTTCTCTTCTTGAAACTAAATTTCTAAGTTTTGATCACATTAAGGAGTTGTATCCTAAGGATGATGACTTCTCCTTCATTCATAGTGAGTACCACCTAGGGACAAGCAAATACTTTGACATCTACTATGTCTATATGTTTAAAGGTAAGAGACTTTGCATATCCAAAGGCCCCTAGAGAGCCTCACTCGTTAGAGAGGCAAGTGAGGGAAGATTAATAGGGCCTTTTGGGGCCATAAAGACTTTATAAGTCTTAAAATAGAACTTTTTTGGCCTCACATGAGGAAGCATGTGGAGAGAAATTGTGAGAGTTGCATAGTATACAAGAAGGCCAAGTCTAAGGCTCAACCTCATGGCCTCTACATTTCTTTACCCATCCCTTCTTTGCCTTAGGTAAACATTTCCATGGATTTTATACTATGGCTCCCAAGAACAAAGAAAGGTAGGGACTCTATCTTTGTGGTTATGGATAAATTTTCTAAAATGGTTCATTTCATTCCATCCCACAAGGTAGATGATACAAGCTTCATTGCATTTCTCTTCTTTAAGGAAGTTGTGAGGCAATTTTGCCCTCATTTAATGTTTAATTCTAGATTTTTAATTGAATTTTATTCTTAAAAGATTGATTTAATTGAGATTTTTTATAAGGGTTTATTGAGCATGAGATGCAAAAAGATGTTAAAAATAACTTTTTAGTTGCATAAATGTTTTTTGGATATTTTGAGGTGTGTTAGTGTAGCTACAACTAAGTTGTGCTCATGGAGGTGTGGAAATAAATTGCTTAAAGTTTCATGACACCTTAAAGATAAATCCAAGAATAAGAAATTATCAAAATCACAAAAATCCAAACCAAGCATTGCATGAAGACGACAAGAAAAACTTGAAAAAGTGAAAAAGTTTGGCTAAGCCAAGAAGAGGGAACAGGCAACAAAAATTGGACTTTGTAGTTTTCAATATCTTTTTTCCAGAAGAAGGGGCTTTGATAATTCATAAATATTTATGATAAAAGATAATTTGGGAAAATATATCTTTAGATATTTTATTTGATATTTTTAAATAATTATCTTATTTAATTATATCATAAAATATATAAAGATAATAACTACCAAATCTTTTTAAATATGACAAGATCTTCTTGAATCTTTTTAGATCTCCACAACAAACAAATATATCTTGAAAATATTGGATTATTTAGAAGATAATTGGAGAAGATTACAAGAAGGGCAGAATTAGAAATTGGACAGAAATTAAGTTGATGAATAATTAATTAAATATTTTATATTAATTATCTTTGATTATATCTTATTGTCGACAAAGGAAATCTTCCAAATATTTTAGAAATTTTCATGTGATTAAATTAGTTTTTACCAATAATTGAGACTTTACTTTGATTAAAGGTATTTGCTGATGTGACCCCAACAAGCCCAACCTCAAATGCATCAACAAGCCCAAGCCCACATCAAAGCCCAATCACTAGAAGCATGATGAGAAAGATTCACATGGGCCTATCACAAGATGATCAGGTCAATCATGGGCTTTTTACATTATTCACATGGGCTAAAGAAATCTCTAAAATATGAGATTATGCATGAAAGAAGTAGTCTAGATTTAAATTGGGCCATTGTTTAGGCTTTGCTTTCAATAAAAGCTAGAATACTTTTTGGGATCAATTGGGTCGAGCCCAATGTGCTACCTTTGGTCGTGAATGACTTGAGTGACTCTCCATTTGGATGCAAGCAAAACATGAACTAAGCAAGGAGAATGTGATGGAAGCATGGTGCGTGTGACTTGGGCAAGGAAAGTGTGATACGCCACTTGGCATCATCAAGACTCATCTACTACATCACATGGTCTACAATCAAGCTTCTTCTCCAAGCTACATTTGCATTTCATCTTTGTTGCATTTTCTCTTCATTTGGTCGGCCATGTGCCTATAAATAGAGCCACTCAAATATTGTAATGGTTACTCTTGAATTGCTAATAGATGCTAGTGTTTGAGATCACTCCACACTTTTATTAATTTGAGAGCATACATGGCTAACCTTCTCCTTCATCTCCTCAACCACCTTCCATACCATAGCTCCACTTCTACTCTTCATCTTCACCAAATTCTCCATTTCCAAGAGCTACTTTCCTCTAATTCTCCAAATTCCGTTGCACTTCATCTTCTCCTCATCATTCTCCATGGATTTCCTTCCTCTCCTACTCCAAGGACGTCCATCAATTGGTATCTAGAGCCATCCAAGCCTTTGGTGCATCCATCCTCTTGGTTTGGGTAAGGTTCTTGGTCCATACTTGTCTCCTCTTTCAATTTCCGTTTTGTCTCTCTTCTCCACTATTTTCTTCACTTTTGCTGCTGTTTTTTCATGTTTTTTATGTTCTCCACCGTTTGACATTGAGGCTACATGAATCTCCATTGATTCATCTTGTAGTACTCCTTACTTCATTGGTGCAAATCTGTTTTTAGGTTCCATTTTCGTTTTTCCAGCACTTGTTCTTTGGTTCTTGAGTTTTCTGCATTTTTATTCGGTGAATTCAGTCCTTCTTTGCATTTTATCATTTCAATTATGTTTAAGTCATGTTCTATGCTTTGCTTGTGCTTTAATTCATCTTTTCCACCATTTAATTTCATTGCTTACTGATTTGATTGAGTTTCCGAGCCACATCTCACAACCAAAACACTATGATCCTTCAAGGAAGTGTGTGGATGTTTAAGGCCTGAATCCTCACTGTTTTTCATCCATTTCACCGATTGGATTGTGCTTTTGTGTGTCTAAGATGTTTTTCATCTTACTCCAAGGACGTCCATCATTTGCTCTAACTAAAATTAATCGAGGCTTTGCTTTGATTAATTAAGCATTTTATTTGGTGAGGAGATAAAAGAATAGACATGATTAGGCATAGTAAATTTTGATTGAAACTGTACTTTGGTTGTATTTACTGTGGATAATCTAAAAGTTCTCACTTTTAATTGAGACTGTACTTTGGTTGTATCTACAATAATAATTAATTGAACAATAATCTTTAGATAACCGATTATGGATCTATTTTGAAAAAATCAATAAAATCAATCTATTTTCTTTACTATTGTTTTCATTTCTTTTTATCTTTTAAATTTTATCTCTTTCTTTGTTTATCTTAATCCTCTTATATATTTTTTATTTTATTTGACTAACTCTTTTGTATAGTTTTTATAAGAACTAATTTGTTAAAAAGCAATTCCCTATTCGTTGGGAGACGACTTTGGGTTACTTTACCCTTTCTATTTTGTTAACTATTATCTTAGCAATACTGACATTGCTATAGTTTAGTAGTATTAATTTGATCGTGTCAACGACAACGTTATCAGGCTTCATGGTGTACCTAGAACCATAGTGAGTGATAAGGACACAAGTTTTTAAGCCACTTTTAAAGGACTTTGTGAGGGAAGCTTAGAACCAAATTTCTCTTTTGTATAACTTGTCACCCCCAAATCAATGGCCAAACCGAGATGGTAAATAGGACTTTGGGTGAAATGTTAAGGTGCATGCTAGCCAAAAATCTTAGGGAGCGGGAAGCACATTCTTCCTCATATAGAGTTTGCATACAATAGGGTGGTGCATTCCACTACTTCCCATTCTCCCTTTGAGGTTGTTTATTAGTTCAACCCCTTAACACCTCTAGATCTCCTTCCTTTTCCTACTCATAAGGCATGAACTAGCAAATATGGAGAAGAGTGTGCTAAGATGATTCAAGACTTGCATCCACAAGTTAAGGATAACATAGAGAGGAAGGTTGTGCATTACTAAAGGTTTGCCAATAAAGGTAGGAAATACATCACCTTCTTTGCTAGGTATGGTGTCGCTTGAGGAAAGAGAGGTTCCCTACTCAAAGAAAGTCCAAACTCCATCCTATAAGGGACGACCCTTTCCAAATGGTGAGGAGGATTAATAAAAATGCCTATGAGTTAGATTTACCCCCTAGCTATAACATGAGTCATACTTTTAATGTGGGTGATCTTTCTCCTTTTGATGTAGGTTTTATAAATTCCTTGTTGAATTCTCACTACGGAGGGGAGGATGATAAGTCCATGACTCACTATGAAAGCTTAAAGGACCTTCCTAGAAGGATCACAAAAAGCATGACTAGAAGGAATGCCTCTAACCCCTTATCTTTGTCTTTATTTTTCATTTCTTTATGTTGACTTTATCTTGTGGTGATTTAAGTTGAGTTGACTTGACTTATTGACCTTGACCTTGGGTGTTTGTTTTTTAGGTCAAGTTATTGTCAACTTGGAGGAGAATAGTTGTACTTGGAGTCGAGAAGAGGCTTAAACTTAAGGCTAAACCAGCATGGAGCGCATATGAGCATGAATAGCATAGGAATTTACCTTCTCTTCTAGAAGGTCAATAGGAGCATTAGGAGAAACTTAGCCACTAAGCTAGGTCACTCTCCTTTTCAAGACACCTCCTTTAGTTGACCTAGCTTCTAGAACAATATCTCGTGTTTGTGCTCTTGTCCTTAACTTTGTCTTTTTTGCGAAAAGACCCCATCCAACACTTATGAAACAAGTTGTTCTAGACTTATAAAATGGTTGAATATTTTGAGTAAAATTACTTTATATTTGACCATTTGTGAGAGTGCTCTCCTTAATAGTGTCATCTTATCTTGTTTTATCTTGAGCCTAGAGTTTGGTGAGCCTTGTGCCCCCTCAAGTGGCGTGCCATCATCTTCATCCCCTCCCCCATTCAAGTCTTCCATCTCTTACATCATCTTTTCTTCACTTTTGGTTTCTTTTATTCTCTTTTTAATTCTGCAATTATGCTTCTTTTATGTTCTTGTTTTTAGTTTCCATTAATTGAATTCCTCTCATTCTCTAGAGCCTTGAAAGTGAACCTTCACATCTGGGTAACCTTGATTATCTTAATGTTTAGTAGGCATCTTCCTTGAGCTTGTTTATGTTAGGTTTTTTAAAGGAGGGGGTATCATTGGGGAGATACAACACCAATGAGATCTGAGTCTAATTACATAAGACACTAACACCACTCTCAACCCAAAACCTTAAGGCAATGGGTTTATGGGTCTTTATTCTTATATAATGCTCTACTTTCTCATTTCTGGTCAATGTGGGACTTAGACTCACACTTGGATTCCTAACAATCTCCCCCTCAAGGGTGAGTCCTTTCAACCACATTGGTACACTGCCTCTCTAGCGGAAGCATTCCTAACCACGAGTACTCCTTTTCTACCCTTTTTTGTACCGTCGTTATTCTTAACGGAACACGCTTTACCTGGAACCCTTACCTGGGACCCTTGCCAGGAAGACTTTTGATACTAGGACCATACTGGTACTGCACTCGTCTGAGCCGGTATTAACCATCGGCTCTGATACCACTTGTTAGGTTTTTTAAAGGAGGGGGTATCACTGGGGAGATACAACACCAGTGAGATCTGAGTCTAACTACATAAGACACTGACACCACTCTCAACCCAAAACCTTAAGACAATGGGTTTATGGGTCTTTATTCTTATATAGTGCTCTACTTTCTCATTTCTGGTCAATGGGGGACTTAGACTCACACTTGGATTCCTAACAGTTTAATCACTTAAATATCATATTTGTTCAACATGAAATGGATCTTTAGCATATATTAATTAGACAGGTCTAACAACAAACACCAGACGAGTATAAAAAAACATTAGACAAAAAAAAATTATAATTAAAGTATTAATTCTTTCTTCTATGCATTTTTTTATTTTTACTTTTATCCTTTTATGATTTCTATAACATCTTGACCGGATATTACGAATTTAAATAATAAAATAAAGAAGTAAATGATAAAACTTTATTTATTAAAACTGATATTCCCAAAACGCGGGAAAGTTAAAAAAAAAACTTTTATTACTTTCATAATAAACCAAAATTCATAAGTATAAATAAGATTGTAATTATCCAAATGTCCAGAATATTTATAATTACAATTTATTTGAAAGCATAAAAAAAAAACTTCATAAAAGTTCTGATAAAATCTTCTCCCAAAACTAGCCCCGCTCCGTCTCTAGGCCTCACCAGATCCACCTGCAATAACATCTACTCCCTGTACCGCGTACACGATCATCACCAAACACAAATAGATAGGGTGAGTTAACATATTACACATATATATAAATATTGCATAGTTATATATATATATATCACACAATCACACCAATATTGCTGCAGTAAAAAAATCGTCTGGCGGGGGACACGTACCGCCAAGCGCTGCCCACTTCCAAACCGCGTGGAAGTTATGATGAGTCGAACCTTGACTCACATTCAATACTTAAATTTTGGGAATTTAATATTATTTTTGCGCTTAAAAATTGTATTTAGTTGCATACTATATTATTGGATATTATTGGGCTTAATAATGCAACTGTAATTTAATTTAGGTCCTTAAAAGTGTAAATAATGAATATTTTAATTCATAAATTAAGTCCCAACATAGGAATTTGGGAGAGAAATAGTTCAAGTACTAAATGTACCCCTAATTCTCATGTTTACACCCCCTTTTCTCTAATTGGAATATCTATTTCTAAAAAAACATTTATGGAGCTAACTGCACCCCATGTTTTCAGGTTTACACCCATTCTCTAATTTAATTTTCAATTTCTACTTTGCACCCCTCCTTCTTACTAAGCTGCACCCCTAATGTCACTTAAACTCCCATCCACCAGATTTCGCACGTGGCAATTCTCCACTTATTAAGTTAACCAATTACAACTTGTCACGTCCTCAATCCCCCACTCACTAAAATAACCACTCACAATCTGCCACATCATCAATCCTCCACTAAATTAAATCACCAATCAAAACATGCCACCTCATCACTCTTTCTCTCCTTCACAACCAAAACCCTAACCCTAATTTCCTTCTTCTCTCTCTTCCACACCAATCCACTCCTCAGCCGCCATGACCACGTCCGGCCACCATTGCACACGACGGAAAGCCACCGTCTATCGCGCCCTCATCGGAAACCTCGTCACCGCTACTGCACCAGTGGGCCGCGACGTCTTCTTCTTCTCCGCTCCGCGCATCCCGCAGCCACCATCATGCACCAAGCTCGAACCTGAAACTCCCGCGCCACCGTGAACCAGCCACCATCTCCTTCATCGCGCCTCTGTCTCGCCTCCTTCCTCGTTCATCTCACTGCCACCACCATGGCAACACCACCAGAGCTCACGACCTGCCTATGTCGAGCCCGCAACTCGCCAGAATCGCGGCCATAACCACCGACAACACCCGCGCCAACGCTCACCCGCACCTATGCTCACGCCTCACCCTCTTCCTCGTGACGTCAACCATGGAAACCACTATCTATTCCGTTCAGCTTCACCAACACAGATTTGCAGTGGAATCTACACCTCCATTAGTCGCGAGAACTAGAAGCACCACCGTCACGCTCCTGTCATTGCAGTAACCGCAGCAACACCTCTATCCTCTGTAAATCATAGCTCTGATCACACAACCTTCTTCTCGCGAGATGTCGTAGAACCTGTAACCACGAGGACACATCCATGGCAGCACGCAAGTAGTCCATTACTACCATGCACTTGTCGCCATTGACGCGTGTCTGTGGAGTTGTAGCTGCCACATCTGTTCGAACCAGATTCTTGACGCCCACCGTGAAGACGAAGGTACCAGCGACAAAAACGACGGTGGAGAAAGGAGGAAAGAGGAAGAAACCCTAGTTCTTGGAAGAGAAAATGCACTGCCATATGTCTGCTTCTTAGTGGACAGACATAGAGTCAAACTAGTCAACCAGTCAACTCTGGGCAAGGCTTCGTCATCGTTGGTCAAACAGATTATTTTTAGCAGGTGGTTCCTCTATAGGAACCCTAAATTGCCTAAGAGAGGAAAGAATCGTCTGGTGGCAGTTCATTGCCGACCAGATAGTTTTCCAACCCTCTGGCTACTAGGGTTTTCCTCTACCCTTTCAAATTCAATCCAAAACTAAGTTTGGCTAAAATAAGTTTAATTTGGGTTCTCCAAGACTTGAACCCACAACCATGTCAATACCAAATCAATGCTAAACCATCAAGCTAATTCATGCTTCTTGCTAACTAATATAATTCACATATTATATTATTTCACAACATAATTACACATATTATTAAAACAATAATAATTAATTAATACATAAATAGCATACATAGGACTTGAACTCAAGTCTTCCCACACAATTAAAGTACTCTCAACCACTTGAGTTAATACTTTTCCACATTATATAAATCAGAATTAAATACCATAAATGTTCTTCCTACCCGTATTTATTAATTAATTAATTATTTAATTATTTAATTTTCACGGGTCTTACAATTTCTCATTACTTGGTCATCTTAAAATTAAATTTAGAAAAATATATTTTACTTTTATTTCTTAAAAACAATATTATTTCAAAAATAACATATTTTTATTGATATTATAAATTTTTTACAATGTCATATAAAAATTGTCATGTAATGATTTTGTCTTGCAAAAAATTGTCAACAAAAGGTTACATTTCTATTTTTATATTTTTAGTATGTAAAACATTACACAAATTTGATGATATATTGATTAGACAAATCTAATAACAGATATTACATGAGTCATTCTTATATTGATTAGAAGACTCTAGCAATATACATTAGATAAGTCTTTCCACACACAAAATAGATGAGTTTTTTCATACACCGATTGAAAGAGTATAGTGAAAAATATTATACAAGTCTAACAATACACATTTGAAGAGTCTCTTCATGCCTGATTAGACTAATGTAGAAAAAACCATTACATGACTCATTCAAAACATTGATTAGATAAGTCTAAAAATACACATTAGACGAGTATGTCTATCTGTTGATTAGATGAGTCTTGCAACACGCATTAGACGAGTTTTTCCATACAATGATTATACAAGTCTAGCAATATACATTAGACGAGTGTTCTTACACATATATTAGATGAGTCTATTAATACTCATTAAACAACTCTATCCATTATTTGATTAAATGAGTTTTGAAAACATTAGACAACTTTTTCCATGTACTAATTAAATGAGTCTAACAATACATATTCGACGAGTATGTTCATATACTTATTAGATGAGTCTAATAACAAATATTAGACGAATTTGTCAATGCACTTATCAAACGAGTCTAACACTAGTACACATTAGACAAATATGTTCATACACTAATTTATATTTTTAATGAGTCTAATATAGATGCATATCCTTTATATTTTTAGGGGTTAAATACGTTTTTATCCCTTAACTTTAAGTGAAAATTTGAATTAGTTCCTTTTTGAAACTTTGGACTAATTTAGTCCCTCATCTTTTGAAATGTGTGAATTTAGTCTTTTTAACCAAATTTTGTTAAGTTTATTTAATATTTCAAATGCGTTTCATGATAGCATTTGAGTTGTTTGTGTGGTTTGATACATTTTCGTTTCAAAGTCAATTGAGAAACTCGTTTGAAAAATCAAATAAACTTAACAAAATTTGGTTAAAATGGCTAAATTCACACATATTTTGAGTTAAGGATTAAATTGGAACTAAAGTTTAAAAGAATGATTAATTCCAAATTTCACTCAAAATTAAGGAACAAAAATCATATTTAATCTTATTATTTTTAGAGAGTGTACTCTTTATTTTTTGCATATGATTTACTATTTGTTTTTTTACAAAATTTATTAATTATACTTTTTATAGATATATTAAATTTCTGAACTTATACATCATTTTTCATGTTGATTTTATACAAAACTTAAAATTTAAAAATATTTATTATTTATTTTCTCAATATTATTTAAAAAAAATTATTTTTTGCATATAATTTATTATTTGTATTTACAAAATTTATTAAATTATATTTTTATAGATATATTAAATTTCTAAACTTATACATCATTTTTCATGTTGATTTTATTCAAAACTTGAAATTAAAAAATATTTATTATTTATTTTCTCAATATTATTTTATAAAAGAAACTCAAAATACGTAAAATTATCTGAAGTGAGATTTATTTCCCAAAACACCCCTTGTGTTTGAGTTTTACGAAGGGTTTATGGCACTGCAGAATCGTGAGAAGAGATGGATGTGTTACTGAAGGTGGCAATCCAATTACCCATATTTTCCCCACTCGTTAACCACACCCCGACCCGCGAACGTTCTTCCACGGAGCTACGTTTCTCGCGTTGGAACAACGCCAACGCAGAGAAGTTCAACCAGCGCCGCCGAACGCTCCATGAAATCGAAGACGAAATCTGCCGCACTCGCCGCAACATCGCCGCCGATAACATCATCAACACTGCCACCACCGCCGCTGTTTCCGCCACTTCCGAAACTTTCAAATCCCTCGGAACCCCCTCCGCTCCGTCGCAACCTTCAATTCCGGGAAAAAAATCGAAATACTCTAAACCACCGCCAAAACCGAAATCCTTGCTCGATTGGCATCCGGTGGTTTCACGAGTCGAGAGACTTGAGTTTCGACCGGGGCCGGAAAACGTGAAAATCGGTGAGGACGGAGTGTCTTATATCGTCGAAGGCGCGCCGTTCGACTTCAGGTTCAGTTACACGGAGACCCCGAAAGCAAATCCAGTGAAATTGCGCGAGCCACCGTTCGCGCCGTTCGGACCGCCCACCTTGCCGCGGCCGTGGACCGGGCGGAACCCGGTACCGCCGAGCAAGACGACCGTGACGGAGTTCCACTTGCTCGATCCGCCGCTGTCGGATGAGGAGGGAGCTGAACTAGTCCGTTTGGCCTTGCCGATTTGGGAGTCGAGGAAGAAGGTGTTGGGAGAACCGTTGACTAAGGATGAGATCAATCGCTTGGTTAAGAGGGCGGAGAAATATTCGCGCCAACTGCATATTGGTATTTTCTTTTATGTATTACGGCTGATGTTTTGTTTTTAAATTTATAAAATAATTTAATTTTGATGTCTGTGTAAAAATGATCAACCAGTTAGAAATAAAGTTCCGGATTTACTGATTATTCATCTACACCGAAAAGGTTGATCACCACTTAATATACACATTGATTGAAAGAGTAAAAGTGATAGGTTTAAAGGTTATGTGCCATGATGAAAAGAGAAATAGAAAGGAAAAATAAGTGTGTAAATAGGTGTTCACAAAATCAAGGCGAATGTGAATCATTACAGATATTATTTTAGTGTTTATCCTTTGATGACAGATATCATAATTTGATTGTTATTGGTGTATGTATGCGAATCCTTATGGAGCCCTCCCTTATACGGGGCTCGCTTATGTGAAACTAGTGTGTAATAAGTGTCCATAAAGTCAAGGTGTATGTGAATCATTCCTCAGTTAAACATTATTTTAGTGTTTTTCCTTTGATGACAAATATGATAATTTGATTATTATTGGTGTATGTATGCGAGTCCTAATGGAGGGCTCCCTCGTGTTTACCATCTGTGTTTTGCAGTTTATATCACTTTGTTTTAAAAAATTGTATGATTCTTATGAGCAATAATACTTAGATCCAATTCTGCAAGTGTTTTAAGTCAATCGAATAAATTTCTTCATAATTATTTATTATAGAAAAAAATTGTGCATCTTTCACGAGTTACAGTTCAGGACAGAAGTTTTATAAAACTGCAAGTGCTTAATTTGATTTTAGTTTATGATTGAATTTTTATTTTCCGTTTTCTCTGGTAAGGGTATACGGGAAAATTTGTTGAAGAGTCTTTGTATGTTTCTCTCGCAGTGTTTTTACCTTTGTCATTAATACACTAAAATGTGATATTTAAAGTTGGTTTGATGCTGTGGTAAAATCTTAACTTTTGAACTTAAGCTTTGTGCTTTCAAGAAACCTTATTTGTAGAAGATTATTTGAACACTGAATGAGGAGTGGAAAATAGTCTATTCTGGATGAGGCTGAGGGGATCACTTTTATGCACTTAACTGGTTATTAGGAATGGGAAATAAACTTTTGTCTATGCACTCAAATTTCTGATTTAGGCAGGGATGGTTTGACACATAACATGTTGGAAAACATTCATACATATTGGATGAGGAGCAGTGTGTGCAAGATAAAATGCAGAGGAGTGTGTACCGTTGACATGGATAATGTGTGCCAGCAGTTAGAGGTTTGTTTCTTCTGTTTGTAATCTCTTATACTTTGCTTGGTGCCCTTACCACTTAAATGAATATATGCCTTTTACGCTTTTGAGAATCCACTGGAAATAAGAAACTCATCTTGGGTCCTGTGTCATGTTGTCTTGGTTTTGCCAGGAAAGAACTGGGGGGGAAATCATTTACCGACATTTTGGCACAGTGTACCTTTTCAGGGGGAGAAACTATAACTATGAAACACGACCACGATTTCCTCTTATGTGGTGGAGACCGGTGTCTCCGGTATATCCTAAGCTGATTAAACGAGTTCCAGAAGGTTTAACACTTGACGAAGCAACTGAAATGCGTCAAAAGGGAAGGGTCCTGATGCCCATCCGCAAACTAGGTAGACTTTTTTGGAGATTCATTACAATTTAACGATTCTTGTTCTTTCTTCAAGCTAACACGTCCCTATCATTTTATTGTTGCAGCAAAAAATGGTGTATATTGGGACCTTGTGACTAATGTCAGAGAGGCATTTGAACAGTGTGACCTTGTGCGAATAAATTGCCAAGAACTAAATACAAGTGACTATAAAAAGATTGGAGCAAAACTAAAGGTATAACCATGTTCACTTAACTTTGAATTCAATGTTGAAGATAATAGGCATTGACTTATGTAATGTAAAATTTTCAATGGTGCTATAATAAACATCTTTTTCTTCCATGTGTTCATTGACTCTAGGATCTTGTTCCATGCGTATTGCTTTCATTTGAAGATGACCACATACTTATGTGGAGAGGACCGAATTGGAGGCCTTCTTTACCAAATCCCAGAGATGATGACACGGAAGCCACTAAAGTTAATGTTGACAACGGAAATTCTAGTAAACTGACTCCAGATGCCCGTAAATTGTCAGCGGCGTGTCTACAGAAGAATAGAGCTGAGCATCTATGCAATGAACCTCTTGACATAAGCATTTTATCTAATTCACATGATTTGAGTTTGCACAAAACTGTGCCTTGTCTCACAGAAAATAGCAAGCTACCTGTGTCTGATGTTTCAGGTGCTGCTTCACTCCCTATGAAAACATGTGAAGTTGAAATCACAGAAGGTGTCATGGCCTTTTCTTGCACACCACAAATGGTACCGGGTACTAATAAAAGTTCTGCCAGCACTGTAGCAGATCCTCGTTCAGATAAGTTTCTTGATGGTTCCGAAGCAGATGTTAGTGAGCCATCAAAGTGTGAACCTTGTACAGAAGGACTTTTACTGCTGTTGGACCAAGCTGTTGAGAAAGGCCGTGCTCTTGTTTTAGATGATAAATTTTTGGATGATGATTACATTTATCAAACCTCTGTGGCTTTTTCTAAATCAACTCCACCTTAGCCTCTTTATAAAGGTGTGCACCTTGTACAGAAGTACTTTTACTGCTGTTGGACCAAGCTGTTGAGCAAGGCCGTGCTCTTGTTTTAGATGATAAATTTTTGGATGATGACTACATTTATCAAACCTCTGGCTTTTTCTAAATCAACTCCACCTTAGCCTCTTTATAAACTACCAGACAGCTTATGATTGTAAGAAGTCACAGGAAATATTTGAAGAGTCAGAATCCTTGTAAGTTCTAACTCAAATTTCTATTTGTATTAGTCTTCTGTTTTCTGTGACACTAGAGTAGGTTATCTATTTCCACTTGTTTGGCAGAAATTTTCTCGCGCTTCACTTTTTTTATGCATTATGTACAGTTTATAAAATGTTCGAGTGTTATTCACTGGTTTTATCTGTATTTCGAATCTAGAGTCACTCAGGTGAGGAAGAACTATTTGGCTCATCTTACTATATTCTATATAAACATTTCTCCATCGCTGTAACGTATTTTCAATTTTTCTCTGCCAGTCTCTGTTAGGATATGACCTCCTATTAAGAAGGTCTATGAAAGAAGAAATAAGGGAGAAAGAAATACAACTAATTGATTTAATTCAACCCGCTGAGAAATCTTTTAGTGGTTATATAGGTTGTTGTGTTGGGAACATATATATATATATATATATATATATATATATATATATATATATATATATATACACACTAGTATACACAAAGGTGCTATCGCTAGGGATATTAAAAATGTCAAAAATATCCGTATCCGCGGGTATCAATGGATAAAACCCGCAATGGGTAGGAAACGGATATTAAAAATGGATACTTGCTACCTGCAGGTACGGGTATTTTTGATATCCGCATGTTAACGGGACGGGTACGGGTATCATAGTATCCGTACCTATGGATATCCGTACCCGCTAAACTTTAATTCACAAAAATACCCTTATATATATATATATATATATATATATTAGTAAAAAACATTTTGATTTAATATTTTCTAAGTTGCACATCTTATTTTCTTGTCTTCATTCTTCCAGCTTCCAGCTTCAAGTATTGGTACGTTGTCTTCTTCCAAGTACACTCCTTGACATTTTTTTTTTCACTTTTTTGAAATTGGAAATATACATCAAACCCTATATAGACTTTGACGTTTATGGTATGCTTGTTGTCAAATGATGGAATCAAAATAACAATACTTGGCACGTGGTAATTGGGGTTTATCATTTGATTATCTTTTAGGAATCAATCGGAGAGAGTGAGCTTATTGATCAAAACACTAATTATATTTATTTTTATAATTATTTGAACTTGTATAGACTTAAGTTTGTTTGAACTTGATTTAAAATTTATGACAATGATGGATTTTATTTTATTTTATTTGAATTTATGATTAAATATTTATTTTTTAAATAATTTTGTAAATATCTGCGGGTGATACCTGTGGATATGAAAAAAATAGACAGGTACCCGCATAACGGATATCCGACGAATATGGGTATGGGTACGGGGCGAATATTTATTCAACGGGTAGGGTACGAGGGAGCTACTACCCGTACCCTACCCGCCCCGTTGACATCCCTAGCTATTACGTTTGTGTACACATTTTTTAAATATGAATTATAATAGGTTAGTAGGTGATAATAGTGTAATGTTATTAAATTAATATATAAAATAAATTTATATTTATTAAAAATAAAATAAAATGAATAGAGAAATTAATTGGTGATGAATAAAAAAAATTATAGAAAATAGATAAAAATAACCCTTAATTTTAAAAAAATTAATAAATAATTATATTGTAAAGGATATAATTAGTATTATGAGATATGAACACAAAAAAGAAAATCCTCTTTATATATATATATATATATATATATATATATATATATATATATATATATATATATATATATATATATATATACTTTAGCATATTTACCTTTAAAATATAAATCTTTTAAATAGTTATAAAAATATATTTTATATATAAAAAAAAAGGTTAAATACGATTTTAGTTATTTAACTTTCAGTAAATTTTAAAATTAATCTATTTCGAAACTTTAAACCAATTTAGTTCTTCATATTTTAAAATATGTGGATTTAGTTCTTTTAATCAAATTTTGTTTGATTTATTTGATGTTTCATATACATTTTAGAATTCAGAATTGTATTTAAGCTGTCTATGTTGTTTGATACATTTTTACTTTATTATTAAGTCCGATACTATTATGAAACATGCTTGAAATGTTAAATAAATTTAACAAAATTTGATTAAGATAACCAAATTTTTGTATTTCGAGAGATGAAGGACTAAATTGGTCCAAAATTTTTAAATGAACAAATTACAAAATTCACTAAAAATTAACGAATGAGAAACATATTTAACCTAAAAAAAATTATGATATATTTATTTAAAATAATTATTAATTAAACATTGAATAATAAAAAATTATGATAAGTTTGTTTATAATAATATAAATTGTTTTTAAATATTGTGATTTAATATAAAAGATATGTTAATTTTTAGTGGTTATATAGTTGTGTTGGAAATATATATATATATATATATATATATATATATATATATTTATATATATATATATATATATATATATATAAATAAGTATTTTCACTCATCCAACGCACGGTTTATTAAAATATAAATTTATTGAATATTTATCATAATATATTTTATTATATATAAAAGAAAAATTATGAGATATTTATTTAAAATAATTATTAATTAAAATATTGAATAATAAAATGTTATGAGAAATTTGTTTATAATAATATAAATTGTTTTTAAATATTGTAATTTAATATAAGAAATAGGTTACTCTTTTAGTGATTATATAGTTGTGTTGGATATATATATATATATATATATATATATATATATATATTATATATATATATATATATATATATATATATATATATTAACTTGTGTAACGTACGAATTTAATAAAATATAAATTTATTAAATATTTAAAATAATTATTAATTAAAATATTGAATAATAAAAAGTTATGGTAAGTTTGTTTATAATAATATAAATTGTTTTTAAATATTATGATTTAATATAAGAAATACGTTTTGAACAAATTGAGTAATAAAGTATTTGTATTTGTCAAAACGTATTTGGAATATAAATAAACAATTTTAATAATTGAATGACTTTAATTTTTTTTTAGTTTTTTAAATAGAAAAATGAAATAAATCAACTTAAATTGTTACACACCTTTTGAAGTTGTTATTGACATTTATAATTTTAAATTATCCCAATAAATTTAATTTCATTTGATCAATTAGAACCACTTAAGAATGATATGAAATAATTTGTATATTTTTTCTTTTATTGTAAAAACATATATAGATAGGTGACTACACGTGCATAGACTATGAATATAAGTTCTTCTTAAGAAATTGATTTATTTAATTTGCTCTTATTTATTTTCATTAAAAAAATATATAAATATATGTGTTCAACATAATATTTTGACACGTTTTTGAGATAAATGATTTTTTTATAGTAATTAGTATAAACAAATAAGAAGTTAAAAATATATATTAATTTTTAAATAGTGATGATAAATATGATTTAAAATAAGAGACATTAATTTTATCATGTTATCATGTTGATAAGTGAATGTAGCAATTTTGAAGAGGATAATGGCAACACTAGTGTTCCTACAGAGAACAAATAAGATAGATTAGGCACAAGCGTCACCTTACCATGTAGTCCGCTATCTCCTCAGTTGGCCTCTTCCCGGTCGATACATGTTAGCTTGGACCTAGGAGGGGTTACCTGTAGAAGAGTCTCCGAAGCTCAAGTAAGTCAAAGTTCTCCTAAAGTCAAATCAGTGATTAATGAATGCGTACCTTTAAATGATGGGGTCCACGCGTATTTATAGAGCATTAATGACCTTTGACCATTTCATGGGCTGGGCCTTGACTTGGGCCCTAGGTAGGGCTTGTGAGTGGGCTAGGGCCCAAACCCAGGCCCTTAAGGTTCATTGGAAGTGGACGTCTCCATTATGTTGAGTTCGTCAGAGTGGTCGGCCTAGGTTCTAAACTTAGTGGATATGCTGGAGTGGTCGGTCTAGGCCGGCTATTTGTCTTGATGGCTTACGTTGGTGTAGGTTAGGCTAAGCCGGACTAGGCTAGATACTTGGCTGCCTTGATATGCATATTGTTTACTTGTTTGGTCTAGCTTGGCTAGGTGTGGTACACTAGTCCCCCAGCCTTGTCCGATATGAGTTGTCGGCCAAGGGTGATATGTGTTAATATGCTAGCGGAACCGGCTAGGTGTGATACACCAGTCTCCCAGTCTTTAAGTGTGGTGAATAGTGTTAAGGCTAAGAATTTGTAATTGTCAGAAGGTAGCTGAAGGGGTGTCAGTTGGTCAGATCGAAAAAGTTTTGGCGCCGTCGTTTTGAAGTGTCATATCCTTCATAATGATGGTGTCGATTGGTCTGGGGTATCATTTTGGCGGGACGATTTTCGTCGTTTGAGATCGTGGACTATAAATATGGATTTGAAAACAGATGGGAGGTTACTTGTTTCATTTGCGAGAATTCTGAATCCAGAGATCTTGTGCACGTAATACTGTCCGACTAGTTCCCACTTTCGACCAACATCTTCTCGTAAAAAACAAAACCAGGTATGTCTAGTAGTGATAGCATGTCTACGTTTAGTAGTAGCGAGAGTACTGAGTCGGAGAGGAGTAAAGATAGGTTGCTTGGTGACGAGGGTACGAGTTCTATGGCTGGTACCAGTGAGATGCCAGTAGAGGTTGTGAGGGAGGTTCGGGAGGATCCCCCCGAAGAGTTAGAGGAGAGCAACTGGCCGGTGAAAGGCGGCTACGGGTGGGTGGCTAGTGATGTTCGTGATTAGTCGTCTCTGTTCAGGTGGTCCCGCTTACTGAACTCTTGGCTGAATTGCACACCTGTTATCTCCAAGGGTGTTAGTAGGGGTATTGTTTCTTTGGAGAGGGTCAGCGCTATCGACCGGGTATGCCACGGGCAGGAAGGGGCTACCGAAAAGTTCTTCTACATGTACATGTGCCATTTCTCTCAACTTCATGTACGATTGCCGCTAGACGATTTTACCATGGGCGTGTTGCGGGCGTTGAATGTGGCACCTACACAGCTGCATCCGAACAGTTGGGCTTATTTGCAGGCTTTCCACATCCTGTGCCAGTCTTTATACTTGGAGCCCACTCCTTACGCATTTTTGTATTTCTACGATACTAGACCTCGGCGGCCAGTTACTTGGCTGTCCTTGATAAGTCGCGCTAGCATCAGCAGACTGGATGCCTTCTCCCAATCTTTCAAGCATTTCAAGGACGGGTACTTCAAAGTCGTCGTTAAGGAAGGGGGTAAATCTCATTTTTTGAATGCGGATGGGAGTACCAAGTTTCCCTTTAGCTGGACCAACAATCCTTCTCGATATAAAGACATGAGAGTGGAGGAGTTGTCGGCTGGTGATAGGGAGGTGGTGGGGATGTTGTTGAAGTTTGTGGATAAGTTGCCCACTAAGGGCCTAGTTAGGGTTTATAATTCGGTGCATCCGATAATAGATATTGAAGGTATCTGTTTATTACTTAAGCTGTGTTAATAATGCTAAGTTGTTTTGATCCAAGTCGTGATATGTTATTGCAGGGCATATGGCGCAATCTGGCAAGAAGAATCTGCCGCTCTTTCAATCATTGAGGAAAGAAATGGCCGCTAAGGCCAAGGCGGCTGGGAAAGCTGATGTTCCCAACCTGTAGGAATCGGTGGTGGAGGTGCACGTACATGGCGGGACGAAAAGGAAGGCTGAGCTTCCGCCTCGACCTGGGAAGGACAAAGATGTGAAGAAGATAAGGGCGACTCTTCTTGGAACGACTAGCGGGGCGGGGTCGGCTAGTGGGGAGAAGGGGCTTGAAGCCGGGTTGATCGAGTTGCCGGAGATATCCATTAGGAAGGATATCTCGATCGACCTCCCGGATACCGTTGTTAACTCTATTGATAATATGGACGTGGATCATATTGTGAGAACCATGGTAGAGTTTGGGAGCAAGGCTTTAGTCTTGAGCCGGCGTGTAGGGTCTCTTTACAGAAGGGAAGTAAAGGAGGTTGGGGAGTTGCAGGGTAAGGTGGATAAGCTGGAGGAGGAGAAGGCGGCTTTAGAAAAGGAGAAAGAAGGCTGGGAAGCGGAGAGGAAAAGGCTGACAACATGGAAGGTGCGTTGCTTGGATTCTGAGGATAAACTGAACAAGCGTATAGGGGAGTTGGAGGAAGACTATGAGGACTTGAAGGATAAGTATGATGGGGCTGTTGGGGAACTTGATGATCTGAAGAACAGCGTCATCCAGGAGCATATCAATGGGTTTGAGAAGGGGTTGCGGCAGGCGGCCTTCTTCTATCCAGATGTAGATGTCTCGGATGCAAGGTTCGATGTAGATAAGGACATAGTTGATGGAAAGTTGGTGAGGGAGGATAAGGGGGATGCTAAGGAGGTGGAGGAGAAGGCGGCAGAGGGGGAGAGGAAAGCGGATGAGGCTGCAGAGGTGGCCCATGATTTAGCAGAGTAGGACACTGATTTTTTAAATTTGTAAAAGTATTATTGAGCCTATGTCTATATTATCTGGTACAATATGTTCGTTTCGTTGGTTCATTTATTTGCGTTCATGCTTAATGCGATTAGTTTCTGTATGTCATTGTGTATATCGAATTTTGACAATTTGTGGTGTATGTTATGTACGGCGTAAGCGATTGTATGTTTAAGGGTGTTCGACCCAGGTCGCTTACTTGGGGTAAGGGTGGGGAACTTAAACGAATTAACCAAAAGTAAAGGGTGTTCGACCCAGGCCGCTTACTTGGGGTAAGGGTGGGGAACTTAAACGA
>Ga0209589_1004932_pt1 | contig 22876 bp, 10 predicted proteins | sample CowpeawhiteBW_FD_187525 | JGI IMG/M metagenome (GOLD analysis project Ga0209589, IMG submission 187525) | Root nodule microbial communities of legume samples collected from California USA - Cow pea white BW (SPAdes) (version 2) | ecosystem: Host-associated > Plants > Roots > Nodule | place: USA...
TCTGTCGTTTTAAAAAAAAAAAAAAAACACGTTTTCAATGCAGTTTTGCGAAATAATTCTATTTAACTCCTATCGAATGCTAAACTAAACTGGTTATGTTGGTTTCCTTTTATGCGTTGATTTTACTTCCAGGTTTGTTACCGAACTGATGAAACGATCTGATGAGGATGAGTTGAAATACACGGAGGAAGTTATAGGAGCTAATTTCAGTAACTACTCTGCATGGCACAATCGTAGGTAGTTATAACTAGAAATTTACTCATTCAAAGGAACGTTCTTTTGCTTGCTGGTTGTGTGCCTTTTCTGTATGAAGCCAATTATTTAATCACCTGAGTTACATAAGTGTGTTTTTCAGAACTTGTGAATTGACATTGGACTGTTTTGCTTGTGTTTGTATGTTTCTCTGAAAAGGCATGAAATTGAAATGTTAGGAATAAAATTATCTTCGTATTGTACATCTTTGTCTACATATGTTTGTTTTGTTCTTAGGTTATGTCCTTGAAATAAGCATCGGCATTTATCAACTCTACATCATTAAATGTTTTCCATGTGAGCCTTCGAGGTGCACTTTTGATATCTATGCTTGATCAATTGTGACCAAGAAAAGTGGTTTGATTTCATGTCAATAAGAATCAATTAGCTGCTAATTTGAAGCATTCTATAAGATTCTCGTGTAAATGAAAAAACTGAAAGCATATCATTGGGTGCGTGTACTTCAAAAAATCAGCCTTTTTGTTGCTTGATATGGTGACATGCCATGTTCTATCGAAGTATAAAACTGTCCTTTTCCCACGTCTTAAATGATCATCATGATGCAATGACTTTCATAATTCCAGAAATATTTTGACATTGTAGGAAACAGTTTGTGCAAGCTGTAATGCACTAGGTACTAATACTGCCCTTGCCCTTCATTAAAATAGTGGGAAACCCTTTTTTCCATTGAAGGCTTTTGCATAGTGTTTATTTGAACCAACTCCATTCTTTAGGACTTTATTTCAAGGATAAAATTTGACTTGTCTTGATCAACCAAATTTATTAATCTAAACAAAAAGGCTGAGAAAGGTGTATCAACTAATTTTATTAATATATATTGCATTTGGAATTTTTCAGTGTCCTTTTGTCAAATTTGCTGAAAAGAAAGGCTGAGGGATATTTCCCGAAAGAAAAAATTTTGGAAGAGGAGTTTGAACATGTTCACAATGCTATTTTTACTGACCCAGATGATCAGAGTGGCTGGTTTTATCATCTTTGGCTTATTGATCAAACCGTAAAAACTGATGCTCCTCTTCTTGTTTCGTCTTGGCCATCCCATGGATCTAATATAACTGTAATTGGGGACAACAGCCTTCAAGGTTGTGGTTTGTCTCTTCTAGATGGTACACTATCAGACACGGCAACTCTACCAATCATTCTTAATTTCAATCAAGCTGTAGAAGGAATAAACTCATCCACAGTGTCTATTAAATCTGAACTTTTAAAGGAGGAACTTGTTTGGAAACCTCTTTTGACGAGCAAATCGAATACTGCTAAAGTTTGGGTTGTATATCTAAACCTTGGAAATATGGAGCTTCAATCGTCAAAAACCTACTCCGTAGATATCAGCATTGGACATTCTAAGGGTATTGTATCTTCTAATGAATATCATTATGGTGATCCTTCCCAAATTTCCTTTAAAGTGTTTGTACAGACTCCATCTATTGAACAATCTGAAGGACAGGGTGGGAAAAGGACTACATGGAAGGATACAAATTTCCATAAAATTGATCATTTTCAGGAGTCAGATCCCATTCTTTCTGCCGTCCAAAATCACCATATTCCAACAACTTCCAATTGGCCCACTGAGGAAATTGGTGAAGAAATAACTAAATTTCGGGACTTATTGTCAGAGTATGATTGGTAAGGTTTATTTTTTAAATAGATAACTTTATGATTTGAAATCCTGCTTTGGAAGTTTTATTCCCATGTTTTTGTCCCTGTTTTATTCTAAGATAATGTGTACCCTTTTCCTTTTTTTTAGTAAAATTGGAAAGCTTACACTTGCAAGACTTTTGACTGCTCTTGATTTGTTATCATCTCAACATGATGGAAGAAAATCTAACACTGAAGAAGTTCTTCAACTTTACACCGATCTGATGAAGTTGGATCCAACACATTCTCTATACTACAAAGACGAGCATAGTCTAATATCACTAAAGCAGGTAATTTACTTTTCTTCAGAATTATTATCTATATAACATGATCTTATTCGACTTTCACTGTTGTTGATAAAGATGTCAAATACTCTTGTGAATATTATCTTTCACAGTCATGTTGGCTGTTTTCAATTTGAAAGGTAGATGTGTGTGTGTGGGAAAATATTTTCAGAATTAAACTTACAAAGTCGTGCTAGACTTTTGAAGCTTTTATCTGGACACGCTGGTGTATTTTTATATTTACTTTAACTTTACAATCGTCCAATTGTCTGTTTCTTCAACAATACATCATTTTTTCTCTTTTTATGTTTTGATGATTCTGCAGATAACTTCAACTAGGGACTCTTTACTACCATACTGCCACTATTATAAAGATGCAACAGAAACAATCACCGGTTATGTTTGTCTACGATTACAAAATCTATCATTGTCACGGCTGGGATCCATTGAGAATTTATTGTGGGTGCAAATGCTAGACCTTAGCCACAACGAACTTCAATCCGTTGAAGGTAAAACTCGTGTATCTTGTAAATTTGTTGTAACTTAGTTTTTCTATGTTCAAATACAAGAAGAGCCTATCCATATTCCTTCTTAGTGGGGTCAACAACATAGCACACAATTGGGCTTAATTAAACTGTATAAAGTTATGCTCTTCTATTTTCTCTTTAACTTACTCAACAAGCTGTTTTACGTGTATTGGCAAACCACTAGTCGTCCTCATGTTTCTATCCATGTTTCCTACGCCAATGGAGCATAAACTATCATCCTTTTGAATCTATACAGCTTAAGCAGACTACTGATGTCAACAGTTTAATAAAGTTTAATAAATTAATATTAATGATTTATGTTATTTTGATTCTTGCAATATAGATTTACTTAGTTTTATAAAAAACATGATTTCCAAATTCTTATGCAGCAGAATTCAATCATGAAAGGTTGTCTCTAGCTTTGGCTGTATCCTTGGCTAATCACTTTTGGAAAATTTAGCTTTTGACGTATCTAAAATTGAAATAAATATCATGCTGAATCTTTTTGACAGGATTGGAGGCAATGCAGCTTCTATCTTGCTTAAATCTGAGTCATAATAAAATTGGTAGCTTTACTGCTTTGGCGCCTCTCAGATTGGTTAAGTCACTTAAAGTGCTAAATATCTCACACAATGAGTTGGGTTGTCACTCGGTTGACACAACGAGATACTTATGCTCGTCTCCTCTATCTCACACTGAAGAATTTGCATGGGACCGTTTTGAAACCCTCACTGGCAGTGTTAGCGCCACAAAATTCTGGGAAGCTTTCTTGATTTTTGGAAGCTTGGCACTGACAGACTTAAACATTATAGGGAATGCAGTAGCCGATGAAAACTTCAGGTCATTTCTCGTCAAAGTTTTGCCAACGCTCAAGTGGCTAGATGACGAAGAACTATCTTGACCAATCTTGGCTTTTATAGACGCAGTTTTATCTTACTGGTATAATGTGAAGATTTTGCATTTGGTCCTTGTTGGCATCAGGTGCTACACTGCTAGTGACATTTTTACTGTTTATACAAATGTCGAATGACTTCTTGGGTAAGTAGTACAAGTTCCATGTTGAAATCTCTGCTTCCCCTTAGTCGTGAAGAAGATGCAGTTTATACGATCCTTAAGCATGTCATGTATACGGTCGGTGATATTAGGCTTGCATAACTCTATTTATATAAGTTTTTATGCCAAGACACGAAGGTGTAGTCCATCCTTGTGAAGGATGAAGTATCATTTGTGTATCAATCTCATGTTGCTGTGATCTTAAACTTTTATTTTGAACATTGTATTAATGAACGGTTTTGGGATTTGCTGCCTCGCTTTGCTAGGAGTAAATTGATTTAGTAATAGAGGAAAAGACAGGTTGCGAATCAGTAGAAAAAAAAATAATTTTCAGCTCTTTGAACTGCATTGTTGTTCAATAATGGATAACGCTATGTTGCACACTAAATCTCAAATTATGAATAATATTATGTTCCTCTCTGAATTATTGGTTTACATTTTCTTTAACATGTTTACTTTTCTATTATTTGTAACGCATTCAATTCAAGTCCACTAATACATCTAAGACATAATTTAAAACCGAATGTTATTAATTACGTCGGTGCAAACACATACTGATTAAAAGTTGAATTCTAAATAAAGTAGTTTTTCTTCAATTGAAAATTAATCGATTGGTACTTGGAGAGAAGAATCTTCGTATCTTTTAGGTTCTACTTCTCGTGATTAAAACCTGTAAAATAAATCCTCAAAAACAGCTAAAAAAGGGCTCCGGTTTGATAGAATTTCTATGTATTATGATTATTGACGAGGGTTTAGGGCTGTTCTTGCTTTACATCCGAAGAAGGTTATTCTTGCAGTTGAGGAACATGCATATGGGCTCTCTTCACACTTCTATGGTTACTAAGACAGCTCCATATCCAAACGTGTAATTCAGCCCAAAACAATTAAGAATATAGTACTCAGCATTATATCCCAATTTGATTGAGATGGTAAATCTAGCAACCAAAGCAGATATGATTGTAACCATCATGCGGCATCGAGTAACTTCTATCAGTAAAAGATAAAATAGCTTGATTTTGTAAGTGTTTGCAATGTAGGCATTTTCTTCACAGTTTTTTTTTTTTCAGTAGTTCTGAATTGGGCATATTGCATAAAAAGCACTGATGTTCTCGTGTTCTCAACAACATATGCTTAGGAACAGAACATAAAAGTGTAAGAAATACAAGGCAGTGTGCGAGGTAAGAAAATTCCCCCATACTAAATATGTAAATTTTCACCAGTTAACAGCTATAGAATTGAAATCCTTCGGCGAAAATCATTATTGATGTTAGTGCTCACACTTAACATCCGATCACAGTATCCATAATCGAAGATTATAAACAACGATATTGATATTGATAACAAACATACAACAAGCAAAGCGATATCATCTCAAACCTTTGATTCGATAGCGAACGCTACGACGAACCCAACCTGTTGAGAGCTTCCTGAGCCACGTTCAATTGTGGCTCCAATTGGAGAGCCTCTTTATAAGCCTTCTTCGCTTCCTCTCCCATCTCATTTTCCTCATAACACTCTCCCAGCATGCACCACGCTTTCGGGTTCCGCGGACTCAGCTTCACCGACTCGTTCAAATCCGCCAGAACCGAGTCAACGCGCCGCTCGCTCAACGAGATCTTCAGCTCCGCTCTCTTCAGCAGCGCGTCGCCTCTCTCGTCGGCCGCCAGCGACGCCGCGGCCAGCGGAGACAGCGCGGCGTCTAGCGCGTCCAGCGCGTTGCTACGGAAGCCCTGGAGATCGAGCGCCATGGACTTCAAGAAGTGCGAGGCGGCGTCCTTAGGATCTAGCGCGATCGCCTTCTCGGCTTCCTCTAGAGCCTGTTTAGCGAGTGAGACTGTGACGGAGGCGCTTTTCGATCTTCTGGCTTGCGCGACGAGTTGCGCGCCTTTGACGAAATGGCTCTTCGCTTGGACGGCGCGTGGATTTGGGGGACGGTGGCGGAGCTTGGCATAGAGGCGCTGGGGAATGCCGTGCATCCAGAGGAAGGAGACGATGGCTATGGAGATGACGATGACTTGTAGCGCGATATCGCGAATCATTGCTTTTTTCTCATCGGGCTCCATTTTTGGATTCTCTTGTAGTCACGGATCTGCAGAGAAGTGGTGTATATAGATAGATTGATGGAAGAGAAGAGTACAAAAATTTGACAAGCTTTTCTGGTCTTCTTCAGTCAGAGACTCTATGCGTAGACCACAACGTAGCCGCCATGGTTCCTTTGACTATTCATCTACCTTCAATCCAGGTAAAGCAATTAATTCTCATTTTTTTATTGTTTTCAACTATACCCTCTACTATTTTCTAAATTAATCAAACTATAACTCAATAATGTTTTCCACTATTTTCTTAAACTAATCAAACTATAGCTCAATAATGTTTTCCACTATTTTCTAAATTAATCAAAACTATAACTCAATAATGTGTGTCACGCACTATGGTTTATGCTATTTATGACACACATTTTATACATCCTAAGATTTGGCTCTTCATCCTGAGCCTCTCTCACCGTGATAAAATATTTTTCTACATGTACAACCACCTTTTCCTTCCTATTCAAAATAAAAAGTATTTTATTAAAATAATTTAGTCTTATAACACATGAGATATGACAAAAAGAAGTTGAATTGTGTTTTAGAGGATATTTTAACAATAAAAAATAAATAAAAACAACAACAAAGGCCGTTATTTCTATATTAATTTATTTCAATGAATGAAACTACATACGGGCTTTCAGGTTTTTTTAAGACATAATTTACATAATCATTTATTATCACTCACGGCCTAATATTTTATTTTATTTTTTTACTTTTCTCTTTTGAAGATTTTTTCAAGCAAGATCATTTTCAAGTTTTTATACTCTTCCATATAGATAAAAGAAGACAGTACAGTAATGATAAGTATGAAAGATGAAGCTTTAACAGAACACTGAAAAGATAGTAAGATACTTTTTAACAAAACTTTATTACAAAATAAAAACTTTTAAACATTGTTATTATTGTATTTTCTCGTATATTGAGTTTTCGAAAAAGATAATTATTGCGTTGCATTGCAAGATATTTAGGGTATTGTTTAGAAGACATGATTAAATTTGTTATAAGGATAAACATTATTATATTAGTGTATTGAATATCGTTTAATGCATGAGATTACTCTAAATTTTTCTAACATTAATAAATAGCTCTTAATTCATCATTTTATTTTAACTTTTACAATCTATCTATTCTTTCATAAATTATGAAGAATGAAATATTAAATACTTTTTTCTTAGTCATATAATTAAAAAAAATTACATTTTTTATTCCAAAATAAACCATATGTATTATTTTTTGAACTTACACTATATATTATATGACTTTAGACTTTAAACAATACTTTATTTAAATTCTTAAAATGTAATTATTTGTATCTTTTGGTTAATTATACTAAATTTAGTCATTTCATCTAACATATCGTCCTTGACCTACTTATAATATTTTTGAATAAAACCTAAAAAAATCATCATTATGTCAACATGTTATTAAATTATATAGACTTATTTTATTTTAAACGAATATCACTATCACATGTCTTTTAAATAAATGACATTATATTTTTATAAATATTATTTTAAAATAAATCTTATAAAAAAACATTTTTATATTAAATCATTATTTTTTTATTGTTAAGACATTGAGCCCTGTCTAAACTAATATATTTTATGTTAGGACTCCCGTTATATTATATATATCAATTCATTCTAAGTAAGTCACTCTAGAGTTTTTTTATTAATAAGATGTAGTAAATGATAAAATTAACAGATGATAATAATTAAAGAGGAAAAGCTATAGTTAAACCTATAATCTATGCAGAACATATTGGATGCCCACTATTATCGTCCATAATTTATAATATTATTTTAGTAGCTACGTTATAAAATAATTTTACCGAGCTTACTTCCCAGTTTTTTTTTTGTATTAATTTTGTAAAGAAACAAAACGTTATCGTTTTCTAGATTAACACATGTAAAAAGCTAACATGAAAAGCAACTAAAGAAATACATTAAATAAAAGATTTGAAAAAATGTTATAGCATAAAAAGTAAGAATAAAAAGTTCTAATTCTAATTTTACTTTTTATGATGCAATAATTAGTTCAGCATTGAGGATTTACAATAAAATTAATGCCAGAAGAATTGGAGAGGGGAAGGCTTCCACACAAAAACTTAACAATATATTATTTTCTAAATAATGTAATCATTAGTTTTTCTTTTTCACTTAATAATTTTTTTTTATGCACATGTTAGAAGAATTTACAATCATCATGATTGAAATGAAATTTAGAAAAATACAAAATTTCAACTCTAGAAATACATTATATCAATTACTTAATCTATTTTTTTTAATTTAAAAACACATTTCAATTCAGTTGTGCAATTTACAAATATATCTTACATTTTATATAATTTAGATTATAACTATGAATTATATAATTCAAAAAACACATTCTGCTTCAGAATACTATTGCACAATTTCAGATATACTTAAAGAATCTAAATATATATATTTAAATCCCAAAAATATTTTAAAATGCGTTTTTTTTGTAAAAAATATGCTTTCAAATTGAACAATTGAGACTAAATTTCTAAATTATCCACTCTAATATTTCCAATTATAGAAACCATTTGAACTCTTCTGTAGAAAAGAAGTAGGGAAACACCGAAAGAAATTACAGGATTTATTTAACCATTGTTATGTCTCGCCCCATTTTGGTGAGACCACAGCTCAAGCAATAACTAATTTTTCCCACAATATTTTTTTAGATAGAAGGCAAATTTTGATAAAATATTACGACAAAAAATTAGATTTGTTAACTAACGCTTCCATATAAAGGGCAAGAAGTTTCAGGCGCAAGAAATTCCAATTACGCGCTGCATATATCTATGTATCTCCCATCTTTATCAGATCTGCTGGAGATTTTATCAGCTTTTTTAGTGATTCAACTATGCTACCAAAAGATGGCCGCTCACCAGGGTCACTGCCAAGTAAATAAAGCAAGCATCAGAAGTAGAAATAAATGTTTAGGAACCTAATTAACAATGCAAAGATAACAGGTGAATTATGCAGATTCTTCTAAAAGGGGATCTTTAGTCTCCCTTTGAGAGCTGAAGTGAGAAATGCTTAAATGTCCTTAAGGAAGTCTCATCTAGTTGATTTCATATCATATCTCGACTAGAGATAAATTAATTTTATATTATATAAGTGGGTGAAAGATATTACTAAAAAAATCATTTCTATGAGAAAGTCGTTTAATTTTATATCCAAACTTGGTTATCTAAATTTAAATTGAAATTAAAATCTGTTTCATGAAATAATAGCCACTTATTCAAAGTAATGGAAAATTTCAAATGAATCGGACTATAGTGTCTTGGTCAAGTTAAGATTGTTATTACTTGGATCAGTGTTCATAGAGAACCCAAAAGTAAATGCTTGCATTATTCTAATAGGATTGGATCGAGTGACACCATTATCTTCATAATTTACAAACAATGGCATGGCTAAGACTTACTCGGCCCAACAAGATTCCATGAGGGAGGCCAATGCTGGGGAGATGTTTGGAGGGATAGCAAGCCTCCTATTCTGGAAAGCAACAGCTCCAACCACCTGAGAGTTCACACGGTGATGATCATTTTACAATCTATTAGTAAAATTAGGAGATTTCATTAAGCACTTGTTTGAAATATGCAAGCTCGCATGTATACCTTTACATCATATGTCCGTTTTAAATTAACAATTTCTTGCAAATGGTCCCAACTACTGTATAAATAAACACATTAAGTAAAAGAAATTGGTTTCTAACATTTACAATTTAGAGCATATGCATTCATTGTGTTTACCTGGGCAGGGCTAAGTCCACTCCATGGCTGTTTCAAGGTCACAAGTTCCCACAGGATAACTCCAAAACTGTATACGTCAGATTTCTCATTGGAAGGTTCTCCACGAAGAAATTCTGGAGCCATCCACTCAGGCTAAAAATAAAATTAAAAGTTACACACTTATTGAGTTCGAGTATTGCGAAGTAAAGTTTCAACCTGTGAAATATTAGAGAAATGACGAAAAACCTAGTATACAGACAAGAATGCAAGTCTGTTGTTCACTTGCACACCTCCCACCCGAATGAACCAACAAAAAAAAATTTGACACTCATAAAACCAATATCTGATAACCAATCATCTATCCGAACATGATTATATCATTGGTTCAGGTAGTAGGTACCAAGTTATTAGAAGTGGCAGTGAATTAACATGCATTCACAGGTAGCTACAACATTTCAAGTTTAGAACTCTTAATTTTGAACTCGAAAGTGCTACTCCAGAAGATGAGGAAAGAAGTGGACTTTTACTCATAAGATAATTGGAAGTTATAACAAGAAATTGATATGATTAAGTTTGCAGAATGAGAAACACGAGGATGAATCTTAACTGTTCCAGCAACTGATTTGGACGGTATGAAAGTGTTTGCCTTAAATCTGGACAATCCAAAATCACAAACCTGAGCATAAAAAAATTCATCAACTCGCATAAAGAGGTTAAAATGTGATAATAAACTGTTAAATCAGTAGCATTCTACCTTCACAGTCCAATTTTTATCCACTAACAAGTTTGGGGATTTGAGATCCCAGTGCACAATTGGAGGTTTCAGACAGTGGAGATAATTGATTCCTTTAGCCTGCAATCAAACAAATGATATGTTATATACAAGATAAATAATATAGTGTATAACAATAATAATATCTGGTACAAACCACATCCAATGCCATCCGCAGTCTCTTCCTCTTGTCCAGAATTTCACCAGATGCTGGTCTGTGTATCAGGCGGTATAAACTACCCCTGTAACAAAAAATGTATAGAAACAGTAAGCCAATGAATTCTTTATGCAAGAATGTGAAATCTTATCGTCAAGGATATAAGAAGTTAGTTTTTCTTACCTAGGCAAATACTCTGTCACTATTGATAGATGGGGGCGTTTTGTAACAGATCCCATGAAGAGCACCACATTCGGATGGCGAACCCGTTTCATTATTGCAACCTAAAGCGATGTCATAACCACTTCAATATAACTATCTTCTCTGCTTTACCACATTAATAGAAGAGGGTTTCATAGACCAAGTTCTACATCTTATTGTGCACAACTAGTGTTGCTTAAAAATACTAGTTTTAAGCATGTCAGTGCTACACATAGTTCACTATTTTGCCCTACAAACCATGCCAACTTGAATAATTAGAGTTTATGACATGCAAAAGTATTATACAAGTTGGAGAATTGTTGTGTCTGTAAATACCAGGGGATGATTTTCACAAATTCAGATTCTGATAGACTGAAGCGAGGTCTGTACATTTGAACTTAAAAACGGAATACAAGTGGCCAGCGAGCGAGCACCCAATTGAAATGAAATGCTGACATGTGTGGACGAGTAGAATACGTGTATATTTAGTTGTGCAAGAAGCATACATCTCGTATGCATAACAAAGGCAGGGCCTTTAGAAATGTGAATAATTTCCACCCATCATGATGGGAAAAAAACTAGGAACAAGCATTCAAATACCGAAACTGGAAAAAAAAAAAAAACAAGATAGACACAAAATATAGTACTTTTAGGAAAGAGAGTTTTTTCTGATCTAGAATAGGACAAGTACATAAGGATAAGCCAAAAGAATGTTATCTTGATGAGCATAATTGATTATCAGCTAATACGTATGCCTTGCCTTAAAAGTACCATATTTATAATATTTAGATGACATAATAAAAATCACAAGCAATGCAAAAATAGAGGCCTAATACATTGGTCTCATGAATACATACCTCTCTCAGGAACTCCTTCAACTGATCATCATGGAAATCCTGAACTGTTAAAACCTTGACTGCAACATCCTGCAATTTATAAAATAACAAAATAATCTCCAAAACCTAATTATATATATTCACAGAGCCAACAAAGGACGAATCAATGCTTAAATACAATGTAATGTAATCGCTTCATTTTGGTGGACAAGTGTCCTTCCTTCAATTGAAATCACACAAACAAAGAGTAAATTGTATGAAGTAATTGGAAAACTACTTTTGTAAACTAAAATGGGAATGTCCTAGATAAATTCAACATGCTGAAAAAAGTGCATATTAACACGTACCGATCCATGCCATTCAGCACGGTACACTGTCCCGAATGAACCTGCAGAGGAAAAAAGGCAGCTGCATTTAGAGTCACCTAATGAGGAAACAGTCCAAATACTAAAGTTATGTGGATTTTATATGAACAGGGGAGGCAGAAAAAGTACCAGCACCAACACGCTCTTTAATTCGTAAATCCTCCCATGATATCTCAAGCCAGTCCATTGCAAGTGATGGCTCAAGATTCACATATCTTGGAATATTCCCAGCAGGTAAACAACCCTTGTTTTCACTTCTATTGTCTACCTGTTTCAGTTCTGACTGGCTGGATGAACCAAGTATAGATCGCTTGAAACTACTTTTCACCGCAGAACTTCCATTTACAATGATCTCATTGTTGGAAATTTCTTGTAATTGTACTACATCTTCCCTAAGGCTTGGATATTCATTTAGTGTTGCCTCGATGTCTGGATGGAGAATTTTAGAATCATCTTCATGGATGGTAGGCAAAACCGAACTAATAACTGAGCATTCCTCGTCATTCCCATCTAATCCAAAAGGAATTAGAGATGGTTCTGTAACTTCACAGATCTGATCAACTGAACTATAAATGGAGCTTCTCAGCAAATCAGTTTCTTTAGCTTGTTGATCATTATTTCCGCAGCCTGCAGTCCCGATCATTAAATAGTATGGCTAAGACCAACTTCAAATTAGATTACTAGAAATCCTCTCAACTCGTTATAAAAATTACCATTAGTAAAACTACAAACTTGATTTAATGGTCTGAATAGCTCGAGGCAATATAATCACTTACGAGGTTGTGTTACTCCAACAATTAATTCATATATTTACAGAAAGTATACTAATTTGTACAAAAAGAAAAAGTGTGGAAATAATGAGACCATCATGCAAACGAGTTTAAATAACATGCATCTTGAGGCTCCAAGTATTATATACTGATGGCTACACTAATTCTTCCTTGATGTTAAATACTAAAAGGAATTTGAAGATCAACTTTCCAAATAGGTAAAACCAAAATACCTGAATACGGAAGATTTTCAGGATTAACAGGTCTGTCATTGGAACCTACGGATTCAGAACTTGCCATGTCATCCATATAAGGTGATTGTGATTCTTTTAAGTGACAAATTTGAAACGGGGAAGGCATTGAAGAAACATATGCTCCATTTATTGAGGAATCTGGTCCATGGACATTTCCTGGTTCCCCAACTAGGTCAACCACATATTCCCTGTCAAATGAGAAATATCATGATACCTATGAGAGTAGGAAGTAATGTCATATGCCTCTGATAAACAAACGTGTCTACAAGAAGTTACCAGTTCTATGTCAAAGTTCTGATAGGCAAGCAAAAAATAACAACAAAAGATTGAGGTTAAAAAGAAAAATGATTAAAACTACTGATGGAATCAACACAATTGTATTTATGACTGACAGAATTTCACGTTGTCATTACTATCACCACATAAAAGACAGAAAAAATGAGCACCAAAGTCGAGTGTTGTACTAACCTTGAGAGCTGTTTGTCATCTTTAATTTTGACTAGGCAAGAGGATCTATGATCTGCAACACAATACTTGCAACCACGAGCTATACGACAGGGCAAACCTATGTAATCTGCCAATCTCTGCATTCAAAATCCAATTAACTGTGAATAACTAATTTGTATGTGAAGAATCATTACGTCCAACTGAGTCCAAAACAATCCCAGGCAACACTAATGCACCCTCTTCACGCATCCAAAATGCTCAACAATATTCTTACTCAACTGAAATATTTTTCAGTCATACCCTACAAAACTAAATGCAGGAAAACGTTAAATTTTCACCTTAAAAAGTATTGCCCGATGCCTACAAAGCCCAGTAGACAGGCTGCCAATGGGAAGCACAACACACTTGTGCAAAGTCCTCAACTTCTTACTAACCAACTTCCAGCGCTTGTGAAGATTGCCTTGCTCCACCGGGAACATACCCCTTCAAACATTCAAACATAACCTTAATTAAAAAGGAAAAAAAAAAAAAACGTCACACTCCCTCGAGAAGAGATACGCTGCATCTGATTCTTACCCCATATAAATAGCTACCAGTTTCCCTAGCTGCTCCACTAGCACCAAGGTGTTCTCAGAAGCACAATACAACTCTTGCGCCTTATCTTGAAGCAGCTTCAACCGAGAGTCCTCGCGTCTATCAACAAGCACCACCTCCATACAAGTTTCGCTGGGCTCAACCGCTTTTAGCGCCATCAAAGTAGGAATCCTTCTACCTTCCTCCACATCATTACACATCACCCAAAGATATGGATTCATCCCCAGTATGTTATAAAACCCGTCAGATATCTTGTCCGTGTAAGATAAACATCCACTCACCTGAATCATAATAGAAATTAGACTTTATATTTGAATATAATAAAAAAAAAAAAAACTTGAATCCAGTTTCTTAATGCCTTTAAAAGTTGACTCCGATTAAAATAGAGTTTTACTTCAGTAATTTACGTAATTTTTTTTCGAAGTGTAAATATGGTTCGCGAGATAAACCTCTAATTTGAATAAGAAAATACTAAAAAAGAACATAAGAAGCTTCATATAATTTTTATCCAATGATGTTCTGTTTAGTCTTAACAATGAAGTGAGTTTTGTACCCATAGGCGGTAAGAAACGGATTCAGCATCCCAGGTTTCGGTTCCTGGAGTGAGAAAAGGTTCAGTGACGAGGCTAGCCAAAAAGTTGAGCCTCTTCGCTAACGTGAGTTGCAAGATATAGCTCTCTTTCGACTTCTTCGCCAACTTCTCCGTGCTCTCTTCCTCGACCTCCTTATCCTTGTGCCTCGGCGCAGCAATAGTAGTGAGAGTGCGAGATGACGACGTTTCCTCCTTAATATCGCTGGAAAAATTGCAATCAAACGTCGTCCCCGAAAACAAGCTTCCAGCATAGCTGCTCCCGCTCGATAGCCTCGGCAGCGAAACCTGCCGGTCAAAGCTCTGGTCAATGGAAGCGTCCTTGATGGTAGTTTCCCGCGGCAGAAGTAGGTCGCCTTCACAATGGTGGTCTTGGTGGTGGCCGGAGTGGCTGACTTTCTTGTCGATCAGCCAATCGCAGAACGCGGCGATTTGCTTTTGTTTAGTCCGGAACTTCTCGCCGGCGGCGAACAGGTCGGAGACTGCGGAGTGCTTAGCGGAGGAGAGAACGACGTCGTTTTCTTTAGTCGGAAGCGGTTTGTTCGGAGTGCCGCTTTCGACGCTAAACGTGTCATGTTTGATTGAGTTGACGATTTTCTTTTTCTCGTGATCTAACAGCTGTTTGGAAGATTCATCCAACCCTCGCTCCGGAAATTGACGCGGGAAAATGTATGTGGTTCTGTGAGGCATTTTCGCTCTCCACTTGTTCTCTCAGTCACGAAACTCTCGCACCTCACAGACACAGATATTGCACGCACTCACGTGCGAGCCAACGGAAACACAAACTACTTTTACTTTCCGTCTTCGCCGTTTCGATCCTCTCTTTCTCCTCCTCCTTCAACAACCTCAACCTAAATTGTTCAACCGATTCCACTGCTAACCATGGATAACAATACAGTGTTATGCACAGATAAATTGCATTCAACTCTTTTCGAATCTTAACGAAACCGCGATATCGAGAAACTGAAAGTTGCGGATTAAATGCGCGATCGATTTCGCCAGTTTCTGAATATAACTATGAATTCTTACGAGTGAAACAAGAAGACGGTGATTTAAGAGTGGGAGATTGAATATGAAAAACACGAATCGAGAATGTGAACTATGGCTTGTGACTTTTGACGTTAGTTGTGGTTTTAGCTGCAAGAAACTGTGAAGTTTTGTAATATGGAGTTGGAATGGCAGAGGGAAAAGGAAATAATATAAAATCAGTACACTAACCAGCGCTGGGGTATGGGTGCGCACCATAGTTACAAAGGTGACACGTAAAACTTGTGACCAATTGTAGCAAGACACGTAAGGGTAACGGTGGCATGTAACTTAGTAGCCTCTTCTGCCGCGGGTTTCTGTGTAGTATACTAGCAGGTCTAAAATTGGGAGACATGCATTTTCTTGTTCATTAATATTTTTTTATTTATTTATGAGACGATATTGTTATATTATGCATGAAAATATAACTGTGATTAAAAGACAAAAGAATGTGGGATGAAACTCTAAACAGTAATAAAAATATATTTTTAGTTTTTTTTAATTATTTCTTACCCGTTTAAATGAGTAGAGGATTTTCTTTATTTTATTTTTCTTTCATTTTCAATAATCTAATTAGTAAATCTTCTAAAGAAAGTGCCAATAAAAGTGACTCACAGAAGTGACCAAGAGCAAGGAACCTAGACAGCTCATCTTTCTTCTGGCGTAATGTTTTGTTTTTAAAATAGTGACAAATTTTTATGCTAAACAAATTGGTACAAGAGTCTAGATCTCTTACTTTTGTTTACTGTTCTTTTAAATAACAGCATGTGATGACTGTTGGAAGTTTCGACTGTGATACACTGATATTGAAGTCGTGAACGTGCTGTAAAGGTCATTTGCTTGGTATTTTTAGTGTAAAGTGTTGAATACTTTCCTCTTTGGTCCAGTGTCACTTGGTATGCGTGAACCTATCCAACTATTTATTTAACCAAACATTTCCTTTTTCTTTTTTTTTTCTTCCTCCCCTGTCATGAGCTCTTTCATAAATAGAATTAATTTGCTTGCCATTTGTATAGTATATATACATATTATCCCAATATTAGACTAAGATAGAAAAAACTTATCCAAATAGACTAGTTTATTAAAGAATTAAACATATTTTTAGTTTTTAAAGTTTGAAATAAAATTAAAAATTGTTTTACCAAATTTTATAAATAAATAGATATAATAATTTTAACTTAACAATTATTGACTTTTTTTTAAGTTTAAAAACTAATTATAATAAAGTTTAATACATTAATAAATTTTAATTTTGGATAAAGTTTAAATATTACAAAAATATTTAACCATTTATTAAATATCAATGTGCCCTGTTGCATAATATATGTCTAATTAATAATAAGTTATATTCAATGACAACAAGTGAAAATAATTAGGTAAATGTGCTTAGTAGAACAACAGTAAAATAAACTTCCTTTGGTCACAACCTTTTGATCACAAGAACTACATAATCTGGAGTTGTGTGTCGTACATGTTTCTCTCTACGTGTAAAATAAACAATTATTTTGTTTTAACTCTTGCACAATGCCAACAATTGATAAATTTTAATATGCTATCTTTACAAACTTGGATAAAACATAATAGTTTTCGTTTCATTATGGAATCTAATTATTTTGTTTTGTTAGACCTCCATACACAGAAGAAGATTGATGCTGTTAAAAACATACACGGTCTGCTAATTCTTGAATTTACCCCTTCCCAATCTTTTTCTATTTCCATTCATTATTGTAATAGTAACACATATGCTACTTGACATCGTTGTTTAGGCCATGTTTATGTTTATGTTTACAAAATTATTGCTGAAAAGTTTCTTTTAAGTTATGTTGACTCCTCTCATCATTATAGCATATGCTATTTGACTAAACAAATTAGACTTCCTTTTAATAATCAAGATAACTTTAATGATGAATGTTTTTATCTTGTACATGTTGATGTTTGGGTCCCCTTTAAGGATCTCACTCATGATGATTGTTGTTATTTTCTCACTATAATTGGTGATAAAAGTCGTTTGATTAAGAACAAATTTGATTACATACACCTTATTCCGAAAATATTTTCATATGTTGAAACTTAATAAGTAAAACTCAACTTGATTACACACAAGAGTGATGGTTGAAAAAATAATATACTTATGTTCAAGTATGTGTCTAAAGAAGACCTTCATTTGGTGGATAAGTAGGGACAATAGTATATAGAAGACGTTCATTTCGTAAATATGATCTGGATTCATTTTTATTTTGACAGGAAATCACCATATTGATTATGTATAAGTATGGGGAATCTCCAACTTTTTCAACTGAATATAGGATAAGTATGGAGATATACATATCCGTCTCGTCCCCGTACCCGCTAAAATATTTGTCCTTGTCATATATCTATCCCAATTTAAACTATGAAAATATTCATAGTCAATATATATATATATATATATATATATATATATATATATATATATATATATATATATATTAGCGTAAACACAGGCGCCATCGTGCCTGTGTGTATGCATTTTTTAAATATGCGTGATATTATATTAGTAGGTGATAATATTGTAATGTTATTAACTTAATATATAAACTAAAATTATATTTATTAAAAATAAAGTGAAATATATCATAACAGATGAAAGAATAACCATTAATAAATAAGGAATAAAAGATTTTATAAAAGAACGTGTAAAAGTAACGGTCAATTTTTAAAAATTTAATAAATTATTATATTTAAAGGGTAAAATTGGTATTTTAAAATGTGAACACAAAAAGGGGAATTCCCTCTATATATTGTTATAGATTATTAATACATACTTTATATTTTTTATTTCTTTTAATTATTTGGTTTGTCATAAAATTCATTCGCATCTCCAATATATTTTTTATCTTATCATATAACATTTATGCAATTATGTTCAAATTATGTATCTCACTTAAATATTTTTTATGTCTCACATTTAAATATTTCTATTTTTTTCATATTTTTATTTATTGTATATTTTCCTTTCACATGATAACGTTTAACCCTATCCGTTTAAGTGTTCAATACCATAAATCTTTAATTTACTATGTAATATAAAAATTTATCTTCTTTACTCTATTATTATTAATTTTTGTTTTATTTGAAAAATTATTTTGTTTTGCTAATACAATTTTTGTTATTTCTTAACCATTGACTATTTGAAAAGTTTTATAAGATTTATATCGTATTTTTCATTTTATCATACCCTTAATTATATATTTATTTTTCTTGTGCAATTTCATTCAATGGTTTCTCAAATTGTTTCTAAGACACACTTTTGATAATTTTTTAGTATTTTTATTTGTTTTTTTTATAATGTAAAATACTATTTTTATATATTTTATATAATTATTTTTTATCTTTTAATTCATTATCATACTTTATTTTTGTCACTATATTTGTATAAATAAATTTTATTTAATAATAAGTTATATTCAATGACAAGTGAAAATAATTAGATAAATGTGCTTAGTAAAACAACAGTAAAATAAACTTCATTTGGTCACAACCTTTTGATCACAAAAACTACATAATTTGGAGTTGTGCCGTGCATGTTTCTCTCTGCATGTAAAATAAACTCCTTTGGTCGATGGAAGTCTCCTGCAACCTCCTCTGACTGATCCTATGTTTGCTAATTGGACTTGTGCGAACAACATTGTCATATATAGGTTATATAACTACGTTTATTGCAACTATACAACTATGTTTATTCCGAAAATATTTTCATATGTTGAAAGTTAATTTAACACTCATCTCAAAACCTTTAGGTTTGACCATACAAAGGAATTATTTTTCAGATTTTTTTTTTAATAAAGGTGTTTTGCATCAATAATCTTATTTTATATGTTCAAAGACCTCAACAAAACAGTAATCTTAAAAGGAAACATTTACATATTATAAATATTGTTATATCCTTAAGGTTTTAATTTAATATTCCTGTTCAATCTTCGGATGATTACATTAACATTGTTGTTTTTCTAATGAAAACTCTTGGTCCTAATTTAGGAAACAAATCCCTTATGAAATATTATTAAACAAAAATTATTGATTATTCTACTTATGAAGGAAAGAGATTGGAATTTTATGTTACGCATGAACTATTTTTTTCTTATAGACATCAATTTAGTCTTAGGACTCAGTTGCGTTTTTTTCCTATACTCCCATTTTTGTTGTTGATTCCTTGTTTATGGTTTAGTCCAATTCAATTTACTTCGACCAAATTTCTTCATTTTTTTGTACTTTTTCCGCTTTCTTTGTGCAATGGTTAAATTGTTGTGATTTTGACTATTTGTTATTTTGGTTTTATTTTTAAAATGTATCAAGATTTAATTAATTTATTTTAACATTTTTATGAACTTAACTTAGTTGCAGCACACCTAAATATATATAAAGAACATTTACGTAACTATTTTTTTTTCTTAGTCTATTATTTAATAAACTTAATTATAACAAATCTTAATTTATTTAATCTTTTAAACACAAAAAAAAATCAAGAACTGAGATTAGAAAAAGTTAAATGATAGTATAAATATGCATTCAGAGTCTTTATGCACCAGTGGCCAGTGCACCTCCATCTTCTGTGTCTATTTGCACCTCTTTCGATTTTGATTCTTGTTACACCTACTTTGAAGATGGTGATGAATGACAAGGCTTGAGGAAGAATCAGAAGGCACAAATAAGGGTCTATGCAATCCTTGAGTGAGGATGACATTCTGGATCAAAAGTTCCAAAAAAAATTTATAAATTTGAAATATCTTTCAAAATACTAAATAAATAAATATATATATATATATATATATATATATATATTCTAAATTAGATATTCTGAAAGATATTTTTAAATTTAAAAGTATATTCTAAAACACTTAATTAAAAATATATAAAAGAAAAATCCCCAAATTTAATGTCACGAAAAGTATCTCCAGACCCATAAATATATTTCGAAACACCCATCAAAACATTAAATAGTTAATTCAATTGAAAATATTATAGTTTAATTAAATAATTAATTTAATTTCCCGGTGTCATAGAACTTTGTAATTTAGTTTGATTCAACTTTTCTCGTCCACATGAAGTTATCAGCTATTGACTAGAGCACAGTTTAAGGATTAAGGATGTAAGTACACATTCTTTATTCAGGTTTTAGACCGTCAAAAAATAAATGTCAATACTTTTTTTTCTTTCTTTAATTTAAGAATATGGAAAAAATTGACTTTTTTATCAATTTATATCACTTTTAAATTTTTTTATCTAAGTAGACTATTAGAATTTTTTTAAAATTATACATTTTTACTCTTTAAATACAATTTCATTTTGCAAATATCGAAATTATCATTATTATTTGTCTAATTTTGTAAATTATTTGTTGCTGAAATCTTATTTTTTAATGAATGAATTCTTACAAATATTTTTCTCTAATTTTATAGATTTTTATATTTCTTTATAATTAAATACTTTATTAAAAATTTATATTTTTATAAACTCGTGTGAATATAAATTTAAAAAAAATTAATTTAATATGTATAAATTAAAATAAAGATTTTGAAAAACGATTATAATAAATAAGATAATTTAAATATATTGTAATTATGATAATAAAAAATTATCATAAATTTTTTTTGTAAAATTAATTTTGATAAATCTATATTTATTAGGTTAAAATAATATATGTAATTTATTTTGTATCTAATAAGTTAGAAAAATTAAATTAAATAGTAATAAGATTTTAGGTGAAATTTTTCGAAAAGAAGTTTAATATAAAATTAAAAAATAGTAATATAAATGTAAATCATTTGGATTAGTTTTTAAAATATTATTTTAAACAAATATAAAAGAAAGTACAAAATGTTTTAAAAAGAATAATGATATTTTAACCCACTTTTTTTGACAAACTTTTAATCCATTACTCCAATCACTCTTAGATCATCTATTTTGATTTTTCTAGTGATGTGATTGATGATTTAAGAGTAATTAAAGTGGTGGATCAAAAGTGTGTAAAAAAATGCCTTAAAATATCGTTATCCTTTTAAAAAACTATTTTAGTTAGAAAAAAATATACAAATTTAAAATATAGCAAAATATATAATTTTGGAATAGAATTTATAAAAAATTTAAATACGAAAGGTATAACATTCAAAAATTTAAATTTAAATTCAGATTTAAATTATATAATTTTTGCTGATGGTATTAATTATTTAAATTAGATTTAATGATCACAAAAAATAAATTACTTAGTATTAAAATTTGTAGTTTTGAAAACAAATAATGATAAATGTCTAGTAAACAAAGAATAAAGAATAAGATGAATTAAGGAATTCATTTGAATTAGAAAAATGTATATTTATATAACCAAATTTTATTTTATTTTTCTAACTTATTAAAAAAATTAGCATATAAATGATTTTAACTAAATAAATATAAATTTGTGAAAATTAATTTTACAAAAATCAACCATGTATATAAAAAACGGTTTGTCTTAAAGGTCAAGGCAAATCAGTCATGATGAATCACGAGTCAAGTCTATTATGATTGAAGGTTAAGATAAGTCGATTAGCTTGAAGGTTAAGACAAATTGATACAGGTTGAAGATCAAGACAGGTTATCGCAAACTGAAGGCCAAGACGAGTCAATCGTGTCAAATGTTAAGACGAGTCATTATGATAGTAGGGTCAAGACGAGTCTCCTCAGACTAAAGATCAAGTCGAGTCAATCTTGGGCGAAGGTCAAGTCCAACCGATTCAAATAGAGGATCAAGTCCATATGGCTCAGGTCAAAGATCAAAGCGAGTCAGCATAGGATGAATGTCAGGTATCGACCAAAGATCAATACAGGTTGACTCAAACCAAAGGTCAAGATGAATCGATCAAAACTAAAAGCTGAGATGAGTCAGTTTGATAAAAAATTGGAACAAGACACTCAAACCAAAGATCAAACTATGTTATGTTAACCCAAACTAAAAATATAAAGGAGAGTTATCCAAATATTTTTTAAATAAAATTTTGCTAATAAAATAAAATGTAAAATATTTGAATTACTTTATCTAAATAAAATATTTAAAAAGATAAAATAATTTAATTTTAAAAAATTCAGTTTAGAATTATTGATATCTGTTATGAATTAATGGTCGTCCATTGATTTATACAATTACTCATATGATTGATAATCATATTATTCATTACTCTTTATGATGTAATATTTTGTATTTACTATTTGATTTTATATCCTTTCTGGGTTA